>JACCDT011010576.1_pt1 | contig 18223 bp, 15 predicted proteins | sample 7446291 | NCBI WGS metagenome assembly JACCDT01 (sample SAMN15323446, study PRJNA562643) | freshwater metagenome | isolation source: river surface water | place: USA:Blue River Watershed | collected 2017-08-17 | reverse complement strand
GGAGCATCGATACGGTGAAGACGAAGGTGTTGCAGCCGACGTCAGGTAACGACACGCTGATTGGTTATGCCGGCGCCGAGACGCTCCACGGCGGTGATGGTAATGACTACGTCATCGGTAATGCCGGTGATGATCTGCTGTACGGCGATATCGGAGCAGACACTCTCTATGGGGATTACGGAGCCGACAGCCTGAACGGTGGTGACGGCGACGATAATCTGAGGGGCGGTGATGGCAACTACGTGTTGCTCGGCCAAGATGGCGCCGACAATCTCTACGGCGACACAGGCAACGACATCCTGCGCGGCGGCTCTGGTAACGATTACCTGAGCGACCGCACAGGCTCTGGGCTTCTCGATGGCGGCGCCGGCAACGATACGCTGTATGCAGGCATCGGCACCGATATCATTATTGGCGGCAGCGGCAATGACCTCTACAGCGCCGGCGCAGGGAACGACCTCATCCTTTTCAATAAAGGCGATGGCGTCGATATCCTCGACCGAGGTGACAGCGGCCGCGACATGTTGTCGCTCGGTGGCGGTCTCAGCTATGCAGACCTGCGGTTCTCCAAATCCGGTACTGATCTGGTGCTGCAAATGGGCGCGAGCGATCAGATGATCTTTCGGGACTGGTATGCAAGCACGCCATCGCGCTCCGTATCGACGCTGCAGGTGGTCGTTGAAGCGTCAGCCGACTACACGCCGGGTGGCAGCGATCTGACGCGCGACCAGAAGGTAGAGTCCTTTGACTTCAGTGGACTGGTCGGCGCTTTCGACGCGGCGCGCGCTGCGAGCGCCAGCCTGACGAGCTGGGCGCTCGGCAATGCGCTGACTACCTACCGGCTGGCGGGGTCGGATACGGCTGCGTTCGGCGGAGACATCGCATATCAGTACGGTTTGCTTGGCACCGTGGAGCTGGTCGGCACCGCAAAGACCTTCAGTCTGTTATCCGACCCGGTACTGGGCAGCCTGGTGCGAGACTTGACTCCATAGACCGGCAGTTCGTCGTCAACGACCCGCTTCCGCCCCGGCTTCCGGTGCGGAAGGTAAAACGACAAGGGCACCCATCGGGCGCCCTTGTCATTGGCGTTCGGCAGATCGTCGCGATCAGATCTGCGTCGACAGCACTTTACCGAGATCGATATCCAGTCGTGCAGCGATATCACGCATCTCCTGCGCGCTCTTCGTGCCCGCATACAGCTCGGCCAGCGCGGTGTAGGTGATCCACTTCGCGTCCACCTCAAAGAAGTCGCGCAGCGCTGCGCGGGTGTCGCTTCGGCCGAAACCGTCGGTGCCCAGCGTCACGAAGGGCGCCGGCACATACGCGCGCACGGTTTCCGGCACGGCGCGCACATAGTCCGACACGGCAATCACCGGCACATCCGAGCCTTCCAGCTGCTGCGTGATCCACGGCTTGTCCGTCGACTGTTGCAGCCGCTGCGCACGCTCGCAGGCAATGCCATCGCGTGCCAGCTCAGAGAAGCTCGTTACGCTCCACACCTCAGCCTTCACGTCGAAGATGCCTTCGAGCAGGCTGGCCGCAGCGAGTGCTTCTTTCAGCAGCGGGCCGGCGCCCAGCAGGCGCACCTGCGCGCCTTCGCGCGGCAGCACGCAATGCATGCCGCGCAGGATGCCTTCGCGCGCATTCGCCGGCATGCTCGGCTGGGCTTCGTTTTCGTTGGTGACGGTCACGTAGTAGAACACGTCCTCGTTACGCTGCAACATGCGCTGCATGCCGTCGTCCACGATCACGGCGAGTTCATACGCATAGGCCGGGTCGTAGGACAGGCAGTTCGGTATCGTTGCCGACACCAGATGGCTGGTGCCGTCCTGGTGTTGCAGGCCTTCGCCGCCCAGTGTCGTGCGGCCCGAGGTAGCGCCGATCAGGAAGCCGCGCGAACGCTGATCCGCAGCCGCCCAGATCAGGTCGCCAATACGCTGGAAGCCGAACATCGAGTAGTAGATGTAGAAGGGCAGCATCGGCAGACCATGCACCGAGTAGCTGGTTGCCGCCGCCGTCCATGACGAGATTGCGCCGGCTTCAGTAATGCCTTCTTCGAGGATCTGGCCGTCTTTCGCTTCGCGGTAGTACAGGATCGATCCAATGTCTTCCGGCTGATACAGCTGGCCTTGTGCCGAGTAGATGCCCACCTGACGGAACAGGTTGGCCATGCCGAAGGTACGTGCTTCGTCGGCCACGATCGGCACCACATGCTTGCCCAGACCAGCGTCTTTCAGCAGGCCGCCCATCATGCGCACCAGCGCCATCGTGGTCGACATTTCCTTCATGCCCGCATCCAGCGCGAAGGCCGCATACGATTCGATGGCCGGCACAGGCAGTGTGGCGCCGTCATGCGCGCGCTGCGGCATCGCGCCGCCGAGCGCTGCGCGGCGCGCGTGCAGGTGACGCATCTCTTCACTGTCGGCAGCCGGCTTGTAGAACTCCAGGTTCTCGACTTGCTCATCGGTCAGCGGCAGCTTGAAGCGGTCGCGGAATTCGATCAGGTCGGACTGCTCCAGTTTTTTCTGCTGGTGCGTGGTCATCTTGCCCTGGCCAGCGGTGCCCATGCCGAAACCTTTTTTGGTCTGCGCCAGGATCACGGTCGGCCGGCCGCGATGATTGATCGCCGCATCGTAGGCCGCAAAAATCTTGCGCAGGTCATGGCCGCCGCGCTTCAGGCGGTCGATTTCGTCATCGGTCAGCATCGAGCCGATGGCCTTGAGCCCCGGCGACTGGCCGAAGAAATGCTCGCGGTTGAACGGGCCGTCGTTGGCGGCAAAGGTCTGCAGCTGGCCGTCTACCGTGCGGTTCAATGCATCCACCAGTTCGCCATTCGCATCACGGGCAAACAGCGGATCCCAGTCGGAGCCCCACAGCAGCTTGATCACGTTCCAGCCGGCGCCGCCGAACAGGGTCTCAAGCTCGTCGACGATGTGGCCGTTGCCGCGCACCGGGCCGTCAAGGCGCTGCAGGTTACAGTTGATCACGAACACCAGGTTGTCGAGCTTCTCGCGCGAGGCCAGCGACAACGCGGCCAGCGATTCCGGTTCGTCCATTTCGCCGTCGCCGAACACGCCCCACACCTTGCGCGGCTGTTCAGCCAGCATGCCGCGATGCTCGAGATAGCGCATGAAGCGCGCCTGGTACACCGCGCTGATCGGGCCGATGCCCATCGAGCCGGTCGGGAATTGCCAGAAGTCCGGCATCAGCCACGGGTGCGGGTACGACGACAGACCCTGAATGCCGGCGCTGCGCGCGCTGATTTCCTGCCGGTAGTGCGCGAGGTTGTCCTCGGTGAGCCGGCCTTCGAGGAAGGCACGCGCATAGATGCCAGGTGCCGAGTGCGGCTGGAAGTACACCAGGTCGCCGCCGAAGTCGGCGCTGCGGGCGCGGAAGAAATGGTTGAAGCCCACTTCGAACAAGTCAGCCGCCGAAGCATAGCTGGCGATATGGCCGCCCAGTTCGCCATACGCGCGGTTCGCGCGCACCACCATCGCCAGCGCGTTCCAGCGCATGATGCCGGCCAGACGTTCTTCGATGGCCACGGCGTCCGAGCCGCCCGGGTAGGCGGGTTCATCCTGCGGGCGGATAGTGTTGACGTAGGGGGTGATGCGCGCATCGCGCCAGTTCAGGCCGGCATCGCGGGCCGTGGCGGCCAGCTGCGACAGCAGAAAGCGCGCACGCTCGGGGCCGGAAGAGGCGAGCACCGATTTCAGCGCGTCGATCCATTCGGTGGTTTCCTGCTCGTCGATATCGAGCTGGCGAATCAGGTGTTCGGGTGTAATCATGTCCATCGTGGCTCCGGTCTTCTCTGGGCCTTGTCCGAACGCCGCAGCCGAATGGCGCAGCAAGCCCGGTCAGGCTTCTATTGCGAATGGCGTTAAGGTAACTGAATCGAGCCCGCAGGTGCTGCCGAAAAATCTAGTTTTCCGGAACGAAACGGCATAAAATTTTGTCTGGTTCAATTCCCGCAAAATCCTGTCATGGAAAACCTCGATTCTACGGATCTCCGTATCCTCAAGCAGCTGCAGCAGGATGCCAGCCTCACCAACGTCGAACTGGCCGGCCGCGTCAGTTTGTCGCCGTCGCCGACGTTGTCGCGCGTGAAGCGGCTCGAAGCCGATGGCGTCATTTCGCGCTATGTCGCGCTGGTCGATCCGCATGCGCTCGGGCTGAAGGTGAACGTGTTCGTGCGCGTGTCGCTGGAAAAGCAGGAGGCGGGTGCGCTGGAGCGCTTCGAGAAAGCCGTGAGTCACTTCGATGAAGTGATGGAGGTGTACCTGATGACGGGTGACGAGGATTATCTGCTCAGGATCGTCGTGCCGGACATTCAGTCGCTCGAGCGTTTCATCCTCGAGCACCTGACGCGCATTCCCGGTATTAAAAACATCAAGTCCAGCTTCGCTTTGAAGCAGGTGAAATACAAGACGGCGCTGCCTATTTCCGGCGCTTTGCGCTGACGCAGCGCATCGTAGCAGCGGGCATCGCGGCAGGCGCGCCGTTGCGTCGGCTCAAGAGTCGTTTGATGCATGCCGTCAGAATGCGAGTGGATTTTTATCACTTGCATGAGGACGCCATGGAACAAGAGAAGTTGCATTCGATGCAGCGCTACGATCCCGACATGTTGCTGGCATCGCTGATTGGCCGGCTGAACCTGAAGAACGACGCGGCCCTGTCGCGTGCGCTCGAAGTGTCGCCGCCGGTGATCAGCAAGATCCGCCATCGCCGCTTACCCGTCACAGCATCGCTGCTGATCCGCATGCATGAGGTCAGTGCATTATCGATTGCGGAACTGCGCCAGCTGATGGGCGACCGCCGCTCGAAATTCCGCATCAGCGACAAGCACTTCAAGCCGAAGGTGGCGTAATTTCTGCCCATACACCGGCGCCATCGTGCGCCGGTGTGGATGAGAAGTCATAGGCAACTGGTACATTGACACTGCAATTTCTGGCATCGCCGGTCGGATAATTCTCCGACTGGCACCGACCCAATCTGAGTCACTCGCCATGTCGGCGTAGGACATCGAAGGGAGGCCGGCCGCATGCACACTCACCAAACTCACGAACGTCTCAATCAATGGCTCAGTCGATTGGGCGACCGTCATTCAGGACTTTCCCTTGATGAGCACGGGCGATGTTTTATCGTCGCTGACAGCTCGGTAGGCATGCTGCTGTCCTGTCCTCTCGAAAGTCGGTTGTTGACATTGACAGCAGAGCTCATCAGCGTGGCCATTCCGCTCAGTCCGCCGATGTACGAGCAATTGCTTGCGTTGAATTTGCAGCCCGATGTCACTGGCGGCGCGCAGATTTTCTTCAGCAATCAGACGCGCACGCTGGGCTTGCTGGCTTCGCGAGAAGTCGAGCTCCTGGACGAAGCGCAGTTCGTATCGTTACTGACACGCTTCAAAAGTAAAGTGCTTGAAATGCATCAGATCGTGTCAGCGCTGGTGTGGACTGGCACGCCGACACCGCAGATCGATGCCCATCGGGTTGATATTCAATTTAGCCATTTGTCTGCGTAGAACCTGCGCCGTCAGGCTGCTGGCGGCGATGGCAGCGTCTTCTCGTACGTCTGTACTGTCTGCGATGCAGCTACCTTGCCATCAATCGGACGGGACAGATTCTTAAAGCGGCTCAGGTAGCGGACAAACTTCCGGGAAAATCTATGAATACGATTGGTTATCGGGCGATTGAGTCTCAATCTGCCCCGACGGCTCAGGCACCGGACGGTACCAAGCCGTTTGGTTCGATGTCGAAGGTGGGCATGTTTCTCGACTCGGTTGCGACCGAATTGGCCCAGGCCTCGCAGGGCCTGATTGGTAGGAATGACGAGCCTGCACAGTTTTCGAGTGCCGGCGCAACGACTGGGACGACATTGCTCGTAAAGATGCAGATGGCCTTTCGGCTGGGTGCTTACGACTACGGCAAGCCCCATTCGAATTCACGGTTCGCTGCGGGGCTGGATCCGCAGCAGGTGTATGACCAGGTCACCGGCATGGCGATGCCGCAGGGATTGCAAACGCAGTGGGATGACTATGCTGCACTTCGGGCCCAGCGACCGGATCCGGAAACTTATCTCGATCCTGCCTATATCAATGAACATTTATCGCAGTTCGACTCGGGGGCAGTGAGTTTTATCACCCGTGAGCAATTCCTGCGTTTTACCGTCGACGGCAATCAAGCCGAGTATCACGGGCGTCCCGAGGGACTCTTTGTTTTGCCCGCCAACTGGGCCGCCAGCATGATCAATGAACAGGCATCGGATCCGGCGATTGCTAGCTGTGCAGATAAAAAAGAGAAAAATTTTGAACTGCTAAAGAAGGTCGAAATAAAAATGGGTATACCTGCAGGGCTTTGGAGCAAGCCGAATTCACTGCTGGCCATCGTCATCGAACGACCGCGTGACTTGAACTTGCGGATGGTGACGGGGCGTGAAGGTGGTGCCAATCTCGAGTGGCGGCCGGGGGGCTATACCATCGGTGGAACTCCGGAGGCGATGGTCGACAGGGCGCAAATTCATAAAGGCATCGCCGTACCGTTCGATCGGCTGCACGAGGTATTGGGCGATCGCGCCAATATGAGCGGGGGGATGATTTGATATGACGACTCAAATACTGAGACAAGAAGCCGGACGCTATGCGCTGCTGAAAGACGGCGAGCGTTACTATGCCAGCGTCGACTGCGGCTCATCGGCAATGTATTCGCTGAATATACCCATCACCCGCGAGCAGTTCGATGAGGTGATGAACGATTCGGTGCTACTCGATCAGCTGGTCGGCCGCATTGCCTTTGCGCCGCAGCGCTATCTGGCCCAGCACGTCGACCTGTCGGATTAGCGCACTGCGGTTTAGCTGAAGCGGCGCGACAGCTCGACGAGCTGGCCTGTCGTATTCACGTTTTCGAAGGCATGATCGTCATCGAACCGTGCTTCGGTCGCGTTTACCGAATGTAGCCAGTCATCGACCTTGCGGCCGCCGGTGTTTAGCCATGCGGTGAGTTGCGGCAGCAGGGTAATCCGAGCCAACATAAACACGGGCTGCCGCTGATTTCCGGCGCCTTGGTTCGTCGCTGCGACAGCGACATCGCAGTGCTCTCGTTCAAGCGCCGCTGACAATCGCGCCACAAGATCAGATGGCAACATCGGTGCATCGCACGGCACGGTCACCAGAAATTCGCTATGACACTGAGCCAGTCCTGCAAGCAGGCCGGCGAGCGGACCAGCAAATCCTCCGATATCGTCGGCAATGATGGGTACATCGAATTGTTGATACGTATCCAGGTTGCGATTCGCATTGATCATCAAGCTGCCGACTTGCGGCTGCAAGCGGCGAATCACATGCGCAATCATCGGCTCGTCGTTGAGCCTCTGCAGCCCTTTGTCGACGCCACCCATGCGCGTCGCACGACCGCCGGCAAGGATCAGCCCGGTAATCTCTTCTTTATGAATCGCCATGGCTATCGTTACGCCGGTGGCCGGCGCGGACCTCGCTGGAAGGCCTGCGGCAGGGTGAGGATGTCACCGGTGTCGGTCGCGTCATAGCCGGCCAGCTGACGCACCGATTCCCTGAATTGCGGCGAGCGGACCACCTCGATCACTTTGCGCATCTTCGGCTGCTCGATCGCCTCGGCACTGACGGCGAAGAAATAGCGTTCGCGTTGCAGCGGAATAAAGTCGAGCTTGAAGCGCTCGGCGGCCGTCTGCACGCCGAAGCCGACATCGGCCATGCCGCTGGCGATGAACGCCGCCACCGCAGAGTGGGTGAATTCGGTGTTCTCATAACCATTCACCATCGACGGTGATATCCCATGGCGCGACAGCATCAGTTCGAGCAGCATGCGCGTGCCCGAGCCGGCCTGGCGGTTGACAAAGCGGATTTCCGGGCGGCGCAGATCGTCAAGATCGGCCACGCCGAAAGGATTGCCCGGGTTGACGAACAGGCCCTGCGTGCGCTCGGCCAGATGAATCAATCGATAGTCTTTCGGATCGAGCCATTTGCCATAGCGTTCAACCGAAGGCACTTCGAATTCGCCGATCGGCACATGGAAACCGGCCAGATCCGATTCGCCGCGCGACAGCGCCGCCACCGCATCGGTGCTGTTGCGATAGCGCAGGTCAATTCCCAGGCCCGCTTCTTCCGCCTGTTTCAGGAAGGCCGCGACCGCAAAGCCATGACTGGCGTCGAGGCGGATCTTGGCAGGGTTCGAGCCCAGGGTCTTGCCGAGCTCAGTTTCCAGTTCAGACGCCAGACTGTCCAGCGTCGGCGATAGCCGAGCAGTGACGCGCCGGTCGGCCCAGATGAGCTTCTCCGCCAGTGGCGACAAGCGGGTGCCGCGTCCGCGCCCGGTCTGCATCAGGCTGCAGCCGAAAACTTCTTCCGACTGTCGCAGCAAGCCCCATGCATAGCGGTACGACAGCCCGACCTGCTGCGCGGCACGCGCAATGGAGCCGGTGTCGTCGATCGCGCGCAGCAGCGACAGCAGCACCGAGGTGTCGAGTGGCTGGCCGTCGCCGCGATTAATTTCCCAATGGGGATTGATGCGAACTTTGAACATTATGTGCTCTGAACAATATGTCTACAGTAGCATATTGCAACGTAGAATGTCGGGTGTTAGCTTGGCTTCGCTTTGCGCGTCGTCCGAGAAATGCATTCCAAAAAACGAGGCCGCGCCCGCCTGCGGCCGAATCCGGAGAAGATATGGCACACGCAGGTCTGCTCGACAAAGAGCGCACAATCGCAGGGAACGGCTTCAACCGCTGGCTGGTACCGCCTGCTGCGCTTGCGATCCACCTGTGTATCGGCATGGCCTACGGGTTTTCGGTGTTCTGGAAACCGCTGGGCAACGCGCTGCTGGGCCCCGATGGCACGCCGTTGCCGTCATGCGCGGCCGGCGCCACCACCTTCTTCGACAAGCTCGCCGGTACCGGCCGCGCGCTCTTCGCCACCGACTGTAACTGGACCCAGTTTGACCTCGGCTGGATGTACACGCTCTTCTTTGTCGTGCTGGGCTGCGCTGCCGCGATCTGGGGAGGCTGGCTGGAACGCGCCGGTCCGCGCAAGGCCGGCTTCGTGTCGGCGCTGTGCTGGTGCGGCGGCTTGCTGTTCTCCGCGCTGGGCGTCTATCAGCATCAGCTGTGGATGCTGTGGCTGGGCTCAGGCGTGGTCGGCGGCATCGGGCTCGGACTGGGTTACATCTCGCCGGTATCGACGCTGATCAAATGGTTTCCCGACCGGCGCGGCATGGCCACCGGGATGGCCATCATGGGCTTTGGCGGCGGTGCGATGATCGGCTCGCCGCTGGCCACGCTGTTGATGTCGAAATTTGCAACGCCGGGCTCGCCCGGTGTCTGGCAAACGTTTGTCACGCTGGCTGCCGTGTATGCGGTGTTCATGTTTGCGGGCGCGTTTGGCTACCGCGTGCCGGCGACCGGGTGGAAGCCGGCTGGCTGGGAGCCACCGCCGCCGTCGGCCAAGGCGATGATCGCCGCACACCATGTTCATCTGCGCAATGCGCACCGCACGCCGCAGTTCTGGCTGCTGTGGATCGTGCTCTGCATGAACGTGTCGGCCGGTATCGGCATCATTGGCGCGGCGTCGCCGATGCTGCAGGAAACCTTCGGCGGCGCGCTGGTCGGTTCGGCCGGGCTCGGATTTGCCGACCTGAAGGCCGATAAGGCGCTGCTGGCGGCAGCTGTGGCCATTGGCGCCGGCTTTGTCGGCCTGATCTCGCTGTTCAACATTGGCGGCCGGTTCTTCTGGGCTTCGTCATCAGACCGGCTGGGCCGCCGCAATACCTACGTGATTTTTTTCGTGCTCGGCATTGCGCTGTATGTGCTGGCGGCACTGGCGGCGCAATGGAAATCGCTGCCGATTTTTGTCGCCTGCTTCTGCATCATCGCGTCGATGTATGGCGGCGGCTTCGCGACCATTCCCGCGTATCTCGCCGACATGTTCGGCACCCAGTTCGTCGGCGCCATTCATGGCCGCCTGCTCACCGCCTGGTCGACTGCCGGCATCCTCGGTCCGGTGGTGGTGAACTACATGCACGACATCCGTCTCGAGCAAAAGGTGCCGTTCGACCAGATCTATGGGCCGATCTTCTACGTGCTGGCCGCGCTGCTGGTGGTCGGTCTGGCAGCCAACATGATGGTCAGGCCGGTGGCCGATCGGTTCTTCATGACGGCCGACGAGCTGGCGCAGGAGAAAAAGCTCGCGCATGAAAAATCGCTGAAGACCGCCGGCCAGGCCGGCGAGCACGATGACCGACACGGCCCGGCCGTGACCTGGCTCGCGTGGCTGGCCGTCGGTATTCCGCTGGCCTACGGCATTTGGGTCACGCTGCAGAAATCTGCGGTGCTGTTCAAGTAAGCCCGCGCCGTACCCTTGCGGCCGCGCCCGACAGGCGCGGCCGCTTTCGTTTAGACTGGCGCCTTCCCAAAGGAGAGGTAATGAGCATCACCGCAGATTCCGTGCGCGACGCCTTGTCGCGTGTCATCGATCCCAATACCGGCCGCGATCTCGTGGCCGGCCGGTCCGTCAAAAATATTCAGGTGGACGGCGACCGTGTGTCGCTCGACGTCGAACTCGGCTATCCGGCCAACAGCCAGATCGATGCGATCCGGCAGAGCACCATCGACGCCGTGCGCGCGCTGCCGGGCGTTGGTAATGTCAGCGCGAATGTGTATTCGAAGATCGTCGCGCACGCGGTGCAGCGCGGCGTGAAGCTGATGACCAACGTGCGCAATATCATCGCAGTGGCGTCCGGCAAGGGTGGCGTCGGCAAGTCGACCACCGCCGTCAACCTCGCGCTTGCGCTGGCCGCCGAGGGGGCGCGGGTCGGCCTGCTGGATGCCGATATCTATGGGCCGTCGCAGCCGATGATGATGGGCGTGTCCGGCAAGCCGGAAAGCCATGACGGCAAGACCATGGAGCCGCTGGAGAATTACGGCGTGCAAGTCGCATCGATCGGTTTCATGATCGACCCGGACCAGCCAATGGTCTGGCGCGGACCGATCGTCACGCAGGCGCTGCAGCAACTGCTCGAGCAGACCAACTGGCGCGACCTCGACTATCTGATCGTCGATATGCCCCCGGGCACCGGCGACGTGCAGCTGACGCTGTCGCAGAAGGTGCCGGTCACGGGTGCCGTGATCGTCACCACGCCGCAGGACATTGCGCTGCTGGACGCGCGCAAGGGCCTGAAAATGTTCGAGAAAGTTGGCATTCCCATCTTGGGCATTGTCGAGAACATGAGCATGCATATCTGCAGCAACTGCGGCCATGCCGAGCCGATTTTCGGGCAGGGCGGCGGCGAGAAGATGTGCGAAGACTTTGGCGTCGATTTTCTCGGCGCGCTGCCGCTGACCATGAGCATCCGCGAGCAGGCTGATTCCGGTCGGCCCACCGTGGTGGCCGACCCGGACGGACAGGTCGCACAGATCTACAAAGCCATCGCCCGCAAGGTCGCCGTCAAGGTGGCCGACAAGGTGAAGGACATGACGAGCAAGTTTCCCAGCATCGTCATCAAGAACGACTGACCGGCACCCCCAAAAGCACATCAGCCAGCCCCTGTCCGGGCTGGCTATTTTTTTGCGACCAAATAGGCTGAATACAGCCTATTGACATCCATTACACGGCATCGGAGTATCGGTCAAACTATTGAGGGCAAAGGCCTTTTTGGGTTTGCACAATATGTTTTCCGAAACATATAAAAATACCGGAGATCCGATGCCTGCCGCATCTTACGACGCGTGTGTCGATGCCACGCTCAAACAGCTGGGCGCGCCTGATGGCGCACTGCTGCCGATTCTTCATGCGATCCAGGCCGAGTATGGCTACGTGCCGCCCGACTCGGTGCCACTGATTGCCGATCGCCTGAACCTGTCGCGCGCCGAAGTGCATGGCGTGCTCAGCTATTACCACCACTTTCGCAAGGAGCCGGCCGGCAAGCTGGTGGTGCAGCTCTGCCGTGCCGAGGCTTGTCAGGCGGTGGGCGCGGACGCGTTGGCTGACCACGCAAGGGCCGCGCTGGGCTGTGATTTTCATGAAACCACCGCTGACGGCGGCGTCACGCTGGAGCCGGTGTATTGCCTCGGACAGTGCGCGTGCGGGCCGTCGATGATGGTCGGCGAGCGGGTGCATGCGCGCGTGACTGCGGAAAAATTCGACGCACTGCTGGCCCGTGCCCGGAGCAACGCATGAGCGCCGTCACCATTTTCGTGCCACGCGATTCCACCGCGCTGGCGCTCGGGGCCGATGAGGTCGCCGCAGCGATCGTCGCCGAGGCAGGCAAGCGCCAGATGGACGTTCAGCTGGTGAGGAACGGCTCGCGCGGGTTGTTCTGGCTGGAGCCGCTGGTTGAAGTCGCGGTGGGTGGCACGCGCGTGGCCTATGGCCCGGTGGATGTCGCCGACGTTACGTCGCTGTTCGATGCCGGCTTCACGACAGGTGGTGCACACCGCCTTGCGCTCGGCCCGACCGACGATATTCCTTTCCTGAAGCGGCAAGAGCGGCTGACCTTTGCGCGTGTCGGCATTACCGATCCGCTGTCGCTACCCGATTATCTGGCGCATGAAGGCTATGCCGGCTTGCGCCGTGCTTTGTTGATGACGCCTGAAGAAATCGTGCAGCAGGTCACCGACTCCGGGCTGCGCGGGCGCGGCGGCGCGGCTTTCCCGACCGGTATCAAATGGAACACAGTGCGCGCCGCCAGTGCGGCGCAAAAGTACATCGTTTGTAATGCCGACGAAGGCGATTCCGGCACCTTCTCGGACCGCATGGTGATGGAGGACGATCCGTTCATGCTGATCGAAGGCATGACAATCGCCGGCCTCGGCGTGGGCGCCACGCGCGGTTACATCTATGTGCGTTCCGAGTATCCGCATGCAATTGCGGCTTTGAATACAGCGATCGGCATCGCGCGCGCGCAGGGTTATCTGGGCAGCGATATCGCCGGTTCGGGCCGGCGCTTCGAGCTGGAAGTGCGCGTCGGTGCCGGCTCGTATGTGTGCGGCGAAGAGACCGCGCTGCTCGAGAGCCTGGAGGGCAAGCGCGGCATCGTGCGCGCGAAGCCGCCGCTGCCGGCGATCTCCGGACTGTTCGGCAAGCCGACGGTGATCAACAACGTGATTTCGCTGGCCACGGTGCCGGTGATTTTTGCGCGCGGCGCGGACTATTACAAAAACTTCGGCATGGGCCGCTCGCGCGGCACGCTGCCTATCCAGCTGGCCGGCAATGTCCGCCACGGCGGGCTGGTCGAAAAGGCCTTCGGCATCACGCTGCGCGAGATGCTGGAAGACTTCGGCGGCGGCACGCGCAGTGGCCGACCGATCCGCGCAGTGCAGGTTGGCGGGCCGCTCGGCGCGTATCTGCCGGAATCGCAATTCGATACGCCGCTCGACTATGAGGCCTTCCTGAAGATCGGCGGCACGCTCGGTCATGGCGGCATCGTCGTCTTTGATGACCGCGTGAACATGCTGAAGCAGGCGCGCTATGCGATGGACTTTTGCGCGATCGAGTCCTGCGGCAAATGCACGCCGTGCCGTATCGGCTCTACGCGCGGCCGCGAGGCGCTCGACCGCGTGATCGCCGACGACGACCGCGAACAGCAGATTCATCTGGTACGCGACCTGTGCGACCTGATGCTCAACGGCTCGCTGTGCGCGATGGGCGGCATGACGCCGTTCCCGGTGCTGTCGGCGCTGAACCATTTTCCCGAAGATTTCGGCGTCGCTGCCGATAAGAAGGAGCTCGCATGAACGCGATCGACGATAAAGATTTCGGCACGCCTGCGCGTCACTCGCAGACCTTGGTCACGCTGGAGATCGATGGCGTCAGCGTGACAGTGCCGGCCGGCACCTCGGTGATGCGCGCCAGTGCCGAGGCCGGCATCAACGTGCCCAAGCTGTGCGCCACTGATTCGCTCGAGGCCTTCGGCTCCTGCCGCGTCTGTCTGGTCGAGATCGACGGCCGCAAGGGCTATCCGGCGTCGTGCACCACGCCGGTCGAGCCCGGTATGAAGGTACGCACGCAAACGCCGAAGCTGGCCGACATTCGCCGTGGCATGCTTGAGCTGTACATCTCCGATCATCCGCTCGATTGCCTGACCTGTCCCACCAACGGCAACTGCGAGCTACAGGACGTGGCCGGACTGGTCGGCCTGCGCGAGGTGCGCTACAAAAAAGGCGACAACCATATCGCGCTGAAAAAAGACGAATCGAATCCTTACTTCACCTATGATCCGTCGAAATGCATCGTCTGCAATCGCTGTGTGCGCGCCTGCGAAGAGACGCAGGGCACCTTCGCACTGACCATCGACGGCCGTGGCTTTGAATCGCGCGTGGCCGCCGGCCAGAACGAAGCGTTCATGGACTCGGAGTGCGTCTCCTGCGGAGCCTGCGTACAGGCCTGTCCGACCGCGACGCTCACTGAAAAGACCGTCATTCGCATTGGCGTCGCCGAGCACAGCGCGATCACCACCTGCGCGTATTGCGGCGTGGGCTGCGCGTTCAAGGCTGAGATGAAGGGCAGTGAAGTGGTGAGGATGGTGCCGTGGAAGGATGGCAAGGCCAATCATGGCCATTCCTGCGTGAAGGGGCGGTTTGCGTGGGGCTATGCGACCCATAAAGACCGCATGCTCAAGCCCATGATCCGCAAGAAGATCAGCGACCCCTGGCAGGAAGTGTCGTGGGACGAAGCGATCGCCTATGCGGCCAGCGAGTTCCGCCGCATTCAGCAGCAGCACGGCCGCGATTCGGTCGGCGGCATTACCTCCTCGCGCTGCACGAATGAAGAAACCTATCTCGTGCAGAAGCTGGTCCGGGCCGCTTTCGGCAATAACAACGTCGATACCTGCGCGCGTGTCTGCCATTCGCCGACCGGCTATGGCCTGAAACAAACGCTGGGCGAATCGGCCGGCACGCAGACCTTCGATTCGGTGATGGATGCAGACGTCATCATAGTCATCGGCGCCAACCCGGCGGCCGCGCATCCGGTGTTTGCGTCGCAGATGAAGCGGCGGCTGCGGCAGGGCGCGAAGCTGATCGTGGTGGACCCGCGCAGTACCGAGATGGTGAAGGGCGCGCACTACAGCGCCGACTACCATCTGAAGCTCAAGCCCGGCACCAATGTCGCCGTCATCGACGCGCTCGCGCATGTGATCGTGACCGAAGGCCTGCTCGACGAGGCCTTCATCGCCGAGCGCTGCGACACCGCGTCGTTCGCCGCCTGGAAGGCGTTCGTTGCGCGCCCCGAGAATTCACCGGAAGCGATGGCCGACGTCACCGGCGTGCCGGCCGAACAACTGCGCGGTGCGGCGCGGCTGTATGCGCAAGGCGGCAATGCGGCTATTTATTACGGTCTCGGTGTCACCGAGCATGCGCAGGGCTCGACGATGGTGATGGGCATAGCCAATCTGGCTATGGCCACCGGCAATGTCGGCCGTTCCGGCGTGGGCGTGAACCCGCTGCGCGGACAGAATAATGTGCAGGGCTCGTGCGACATGGGCTCGTTCCCGCATGAGCTGCCAGGCTACCGCCATATTTCTGACAGCATAGTGCGCAGCGAATTCGAGGCGGCGTGGGGAGTGACGCTGAACCCGGAGCCGGGGCTGCGCATTCCGAATATGTTCGAGGCATCGCTCGACGGCAGCTTCCGCGGCCTGTACGTGCAGGGCGAGGACATCGTGCAGTCCGACCCGAATACGCAGCATGTGGCCGATGCGCTGAGCGCGATGGAATGCCTGGTCGTGCAGGACATTTTCCTCAACGAGACGGCGAAATATGCGCATGTGTTCCTGCCCGGCTCGTCGTTCCTGGAGAAAGACGGTACCTTCACCAATGCCGAGCGGCGTATCTCGCGGGTGCGCAAAGTGATGCCGCCGAAGGCCGGCTATGCGGACTGGGAGGTCACTCAGTTGCTGGCGAATGCGCTCGGCTATCCGATGAACTATGCCCATCCGGCTGAGATCATGGCCGAGATTGCCGCGCTGACGCCGACCTTCCGTGGCGTGACTTTTGAAAAGATCGATCGTCTGGGCAGCGTGCAATGGCCATGCAATGACGCCGCACCGGACGGCACGCCGATCATGCACATCGAGCAGTTCGTGCGCGGCAAGGGCCGTTTCATGATCACGAAATACGTCGCAACCGATGAAAAGGTGACGCAGCGCTTCCCGCTGATCCTGACCACGGGCCGGATCCTGTCGCAGTACAATGTCGGCGCGCAGACGCGGCGTACCGAGAACGTCCGCTGGCACAGCGAAGACCGTCTGGAGATTCATCCGCATGACGCCGAAGAGCGTGGCATTCGCGAGGGTGACTGGGTGGGTATCGAATCGCGCTCCGGCCAGACCGTGCTGCGCGCGACGATCACTGAGAACGTACAGCCGGGCGTGGTCTATACCACCTTCCATTTCCCGGAGTCCGGCGCGAACGTGATCACCACCGACAACTCCGACTGGGCGACCAACTGTCCCGAGTACAAGGTGACGGCGGTGCAGGTAATGCCGGTCACGCAGCCTTCTGCATGGCAGAAAAATTATCAACGATTTAACCAGCAGCAGCTGGAACTGGCGCGGACCGAAGTGTCCGACGCCTGATGTGAGAGAACAGTGCATGGGACATGACCCGACAAGCTCCGAGCTCAGCCACGGCGCCGACACCTTGCAACAGGTGCCGGTCTGGCGCTTCCGTGACGGCGCCTGCGCCGCGTCGGAAGACATGCTCGCGGTCGAAGTGCCGGTGGCGCTCGAGTACAACGGCATTTCCCATGCGGTGATGCTCGCGTCGCCCGCCGACCTGGACGCCTTTGCGCTCGGTTTTTCGCTGACCGAGGGCATCATTCGCGAGCCGTCCGAGTTTTATGGCTGCGAGGTCGAGGCCACCGAACATGGGCAGCTGGTGCATATCGAGATCGCGACTGAGCGTTTTCTTGCGCTGAAGGCGCGCCGCCGCAATCTTGCGGGCCGCACTGGCTGCGGCCTGTGCGGCACTGAGGCGCTCGATCAGGTGGTGCGCACCATGGCGCCGGTGACTCACCGGCATGCGGTCGATCCGGCATTGCTGATGGCAGGGATGCGCACCATGCACGGCCTGCAGCCTTTGCAGCACAGCAGCGGCGCGACGCATGCCGCCGCATGGATGAATGACGGCGGTGAGGTGGTCTGCGTGCGCGAAGACGTCGGGCGGCACAATGCGCTCGACAAACTGATCGGCGCGCTGGTGAAGAGTGACACCGATTTTTCACGCGGCACGCTGTTGATCACCAGCCGCGCCAGTGTGGAGATGGTGCAGAAGGCAGCGTCGATGAACATCGGCGCGATGGCCGCGATCTCTGCGCCGACCAGCCTCGCGGTCACACTGGCCAAGCAGGCCGGCGTGACCCTGATCGGATTCATGCGCGATGCGTCGTACGTGGTGTACGCGCATCCGGAACGTTTACGCGCGGAGTGACGCCATGGACCTTCAGCACCTCGTCAAGATGGCGAACCAGATCGGCACGTTCTTCGACAGCCTGCCGGACCGTGAGCAGGCCAAGGCCGACATCGCAACGCATCTGAAAAAATTCTGGGAGCCGAGAATGCGTAAGGCGATCGTCGCCGGCTTGTCGAGCGCCGACACCGCCGGGCTGCTGCCTATCGTGCGCGAGGCGATCGAGGGCCATCGCGACGTCCTTGCCTGAGAAACCACCGCTGGCGCCTGCGTGCGCCAGCCTCTGACTTACTCGCCGAAAAACAGCCGCATCGCTGCGACGAACTCCGCGTGCGAATGCTTCGACCTGCCCAGCACGAACAGCGCATGGCGGTCGGCTTCGCTCAGCGAGCGCCAGCGTTCAACGGCCGGCAGCGCGATCTTGTGATTGTTGCACTGATCGATGACGACCTGAGGCCACGCCGACAATTCGCGCCACGGCTCGTTGCCTTCGATCGGATGCGGCGTCGGCGGCACCGCATGGTGATGGTCGATCATCTCGAAGAGCCTGCGGCGATACGCAAGGACGTCAGCGTCTGACAAGCAGGGCGCGGCCACCAGCTGAGCGCGTTCGTCGATGCTCAGCGCCTGCCACTGCGGCAGGTGCAGCTTGACTTCGGCACAGTCGAGCTTGTGGCGTACGGAGAGTGGAATCAGCTCCAGGCTGACGGTGGCGTCGCCTTCAAAAGGGTACAGACCTTGCAGTGCGTAGGCAGATGTCATCGGTGACCCGGGCGGTGGCGGAAGAGCGTGGGAG
>JACCDT010308572.1_pt1 | contig 18273 bp, 15 predicted proteins | sample 7446291 | NCBI WGS metagenome assembly JACCDT01 (sample SAMN15323446, study PRJNA562643) | freshwater metagenome | isolation source: river surface water | place: USA:Blue River Watershed | collected 2017-08-17 | reverse complement strand
CGGCTCGCGTGATATCGGTGACCCATACCAAACCATCGCCAATTTGGCCGATCTGCGCGGTATGAACAATCAAATCCACAATGCTGTCACACACCTCGTCGGGCGCCACGATTTCAATGCGCACCTTGGGGGTGTAGTCGGTCAATTCTTCTTTCAAGTTTGCGGGGCTGTGCAGACTGGGTGCAGAGCAGCCTTCGGCTTTGCTCACGGTCATTCCCGGAAATCCCGGCAAGCTGCGCAGCTTTTCACGCAGGGTGGGCAGCTTAGAAGGGCGAATGATGGCTTTGATTTCTTTCATGGGGTACTCCTTCGCTTAAGCCTCGGGGTCTTTTTCGTCAAACCAGTGATAAATCGTAGGCACCACTACCAAGGTCAACAAGGTGCAGGTGATCAGGCCACCAATCACCACAATCGCCAAGGGGCGCTGCACTTCTGAGCCAGGGCCATTGGAAATGAGGAAGGGGATGAGGCCCAGCATGGCTACCGTGGCCGTCATCATCACAGGGCGGAAGCGCTGGCGTGCGCCTTCTAGAACAGCCTCTTTGACCGACATACCGCCTTCGCGCAAGCTGCGGATGTAGGACACCAACACCACACCGTTGAGCACTGCAATGCCCCACAGCGCAATGAAACCCACTGAGGCAGGAACCGATAAATACTCGCCTGCAATGAATAAGCCAATCACGCCACCAATCGATGCAAAGGGCAGCACCGTGATGATGAGTGTGGCGAACTTGACCGAGTTGAACAGCAAGAAGAGCAAGAAGAAAATCGCGGCCACGGTGATAGGCACAATCACTTTCAAGTGGCCCAGCGCGCGCTCCATGTTCTGGAATTGACCGCCCCATTCCAAGTAGTAACCTTCGGGTAGCTTGATTTTTTCGCCCACTTTGGTTTGTAGCTCTGCCACAAAGCTGCCCAAATCACGGTCTTTCACATTGATACCCACCACAATGCGGCGCTTGGCCATTTCGCGCGAAATTTGCGCGGGGCCATCGAGCACTTGAATTTTGGCTACATCATCCAAGCGAGCCTGTGCGCCGTGCGATGAGCTCAAAATGATGTTGGAAATGGCTTCGATGTTGTTACGGAAAGACTCAGGCAAACGCACCACCGCCGCAAATCGGCGTTCGCCCTCAAACACTTCAGAGGCCACTTTGCCACCAATGGCCGTTTCAATCACATCGTTCACGTCAGACACGTTCAAACCCAGACGTGCAATGGCTTGGCGGTCGATGTCGATTTGCAAATACTGCTGACCCGAGATGCGTTCCACACGCAAATCTTGCGCACCTTGAATGCCTTGTGCCACTTTGGCAATTTGGTTGGCCACGCGCCTGAGTTCATCCAAGTCGTCACCAAAGACTTTCACCGCAATGTCAGAGCGAACGCCGGTGACCATCTCGTCTACTCGGTCTGAGATGGGCTGCGCCATCACAATTTGCACACCAGGCAGCACCTTGAGCTTTTCGCTCATGGCATTGGTGATGTCGGTTTGATCCCAACCCGAGGGCCATTCGCTGCGGGGCTTCAAGCTCACGATGGGGGTGGATTCGTTGACACTTTGTGGATCAGCCGGCGACTCGCCACGGCCCAAGCCAGAAATGGCTGACTTCACGCCTGGCACGGTCATGACCAGCTTCATGGCTTGCATTTCCATCTTGATGGATTCGTTCAGCGAGATGTTGGGCACGCGGTTGATGCCTGGCACCACAGAGCCCTCTTTCATTTCAGGAATGAAGGCTGTGCCCAAGAATGGCAAGACCAAAACCGCTGCCAAGAAAGCCCCCAACGACGCCTGCACCGTGCGTTTCTGGTTAGACATGGCCAAGTCCAACAACTTCAAGTAGCGGGTTTTGAGTGCTTTGATGAGCGGTGTGTCGTGGTCGCCATCGCCCACGGGTGGCTTGAGCAAGTAAGAAGACAGCACAGGCGACAAAGTCATCGACAACACCAAGGACACCGCCAGCGCAATGGCGATGGTGTAGGCGAGGGGGGCAAACATCTTGCCTTCCATGCCTTGTAAAGTCATCAAGGGCAAGAATACCAAGATGATGATGCCCACGCCAAAGATTACCGGTGTTGCCACTTCAGTAACCGCGTTCAAGATGCCACGCACCTTGCTTTCGCCCAATTCGGCGGCGCGTCCCAAACGGGCGTACGCGTTTTCCACCACCACCACCGAGCCGTCCACCATCAAACCAATCGCAATGGCCAAGCCCCCCAAAGACATGAGGTTAGCTGAAATGCCGAGCTTGTTCATGGCCATGAAGGTGAGCAACGGCGTGAGGACCAGTGTGGCAACCACGATGAGCGACGAGCGCACATCGCCCAAAAACAAGAACAACACGATGACCACCAACACCACGCCTTCAATCAGCACTTTGGTGACGGTCCACAGTGCGGCATCGACCAATTCAGAGCGGTCGTAATAAGGCACAACTTTCAAGTCGCCGGGCAGCATGCCGCGGTCGTTGATTTCTTTCACACGTTTTTTGATGCGGCTGACCACTTCTTTGGCATTGCCACCGGTCATCATCATCACAATGCCGCCGACCGCTTCTGTGGTTCCGTTCTTGATGACCGCACCTTGACGCACATCGTGGCCGAGTTTGATTTCTGCCACATCGCGCATGTACACCGGTGTGCCGTTGATCTCTTTCAAAACAATTTGACCGAGGTCGCCCACGCCTTGAATCAGGCCCACGCCTCGAATCAAATATTGCTCAGCCGCTTGAGGCAACACACCACCGCCCGAGTTGGCGTTGTTGCGCGAAACGGCGTCGTACACCTCAGACAAACTGATTTTGTAATGGCGCAAACGCTCAGGATTGACCAGCACGTGGTACTGCTTGACGTAGCCACCTTGCGAGTTGATTTCAGCCACGCCGGGGATCGAGCGCAGCAGCGGGCGCAACACCCAGTCTTGCACCACGCGGCGTTGGGTGAGTTCTTCTTCGCTCAACTCACGGTTGCCATCGTTGGCATGCTCCAGTGTGTATTGGTAAACCTCGCCCAAGCCCGAAGACACGGGCCCGAGGACGGGACTGATGCCTTGCGGAAGACGTTGGCTCACCTCCATCAAGCGTTCCATCACCAATTGACGTGCAAAGTAAACATTGGTGCTGTCGGTGAACACCAACGTGATGAGCGAGAGACCGGGCTTATTCAACGAGCGAAGCTCGGTCAAGCCGGGCAAGCCCGTCATGGCCACTTCGATGGGCACCGTGGCAAAACGCTCCACCTCTTCGGGCGAACGGCCTGGTGCTTCGGTGGCAATTTGCACCTGCACATTGGTGACATCAGGGAAGGCGTCGACCGAGAGTTTGGTAGAAGCATTCAAGCCAAAGAACAGCAACACCACGGCAATGACGCACACCACCAAGCGCTGCTTGAGCGCGCCGCGTACGAGGGATTCCAACATGGCTTAGCTCCCGCTTTCCATTTCGGCCAAATTGCGATGGTTGTTCACGTGGAAGGCCCCATCCGAGATGACGCGCATGCCAGTCTTGAGTCCTTCGAGCACCACACGCTGACCATTTTGTTCGGCAGCCAATTTGACGGGGGTGAGCTTGAAGCGGTTGTCTGACTGTTCAACAAACACGAAGTCGGTATCGTCTTGACGCACCACGGCCGCTACGGGCACCACCACCCGTTTGGTGGGGGTGGATTCAATCAACATCGAGGCCAGCATGGAAGGCTTGAGACGTCCATTTGTGTTATCGAGCTCGGTGCGAACTAACACTGTGCGGGTGTCTGGGTTGACGGTTTGACCGACATAAATCAGTTTGCCAACCAGTTTTTCATTATCCAGAGCCGGCACCTCAATGCTCACCGATTGGCCCACTTTGACTTGACTTACTTGCTGCTCAGGCACTTGCGCCACGGCCCACACGCGGCTGAGATCGGCCACGGCAAAGAGCACATCTGAGGGTTGAACCACTTGGCCAATGGCGATTTTTCTCTCTACCACCACACCTTTGATGGTGGCCACCACGCTCGATACCGAGTCAATGGTGCCAGTGGCTGCGAGTCGCTCGATGGATTTGGCACTCACGCCCAAGACGCGCAGCTGGTCTTGCGCTGCGCGTGTTTCAGCAGCAGCAATCTCGTATTCGTTTTCGCGGCGTTGCAACTCAGCCGCACTGATGACGTCTGCGTCAAACAACGTTTTGGCACGTTCCATATTGCGGCGGTGGAGTTCTTTTTCGGAGCGCGCTTTGAGGTAGGCCAGCTGCGAGCCAGACAGTTCGCTGCTGTTGATTTGGGCCAAAGTTTCACCTTTGTCAACCACATTGCCCAAGTGCGCTTGAATCTGTGTGACGCGTCCGGTCACACTGGCGCCAATACGGGTGAGGGACTGTTCGTTGAAATCAATTTGTCCAGCCACGCGCAAGGTGTCTGACACGTCTAGGCTTTGCACTTCGGCCACTTGAATTTGTGCTTTGAGGCTTTCAGGTATCAGTACCGAAGCAGCATCTGCTGCTGGTTGTGTAGCTTCCTGAATGGTGGCTTTTTTACAAGCGCTGAGGGCCAAAGTACTGCACAGCAAAACGGCGAGGAGAGAGCGAGATGGCAGGTTCATAGAGAGTGTCATCGTGTTCAAGGGGTGGTGGCGCGTAAGCGCTCGATTTCAGACCAAGCACTGGCGAGTTCAAATTGAGCGGTGATGAGTTCGTTGCGTGCAGCGCGATAAACGCGTTGCGCGTCCATCACTTCAAGAAAACTTTTCTCGCCAGCTTTGTAGGCCAGCTCAGCAATGCGCAGGGCATTGGCCGCTTGGCGCACGATGCCGTTTTCAAGAGCGGTCACTTGGGCGTTGGCAATTTCATACTGTTGATAAGCGGACTCCAGCGACTGCAACAAAGCAAACTCTTGGTAGGCCAGTTGGTTGCTGCTTTGCGCAAGTTTGGCAGCTGCCTCACCCACAGGGCCACCGCGCCAGTCCCACAAAGGCAGGTTCATGGCAATGCCGACGCGTTTGCTACGCCATTCGGGGTCGGTGTCTTGGTCGGCGCGCAGGGCAAACTTGGGCAGGCGCAGGGCTTTTTCTTCACTGAGTTTGCGATCGAGTTGTTGGCGCTCGGCACGCGTGCGCTGCAGTTCGGGGTTGCTTTGGCGCACAGCATCACGAATCTCTGCGATGGGCGCAGGCGCGGCAAATGTGTGGACCTCTTGCTGGATTTCAAAAGTCTCTGGGAGTTGCGCACCGACCAAGGCGCGCAAAGCCCCACGAGACTGGCGAACACGCAAATTGGCGGACTCTTGCATTTTCTGCGCATTCAACAATTCGGCATTGGCCTTGACCAGTTCGAAACGGGCTTTTTCGCCGGTTTCCACTTGTAGCTCAATGCGTTTGTGCATGGCCTCCATCAACTTGACGTCTTCACGGGCTACACGACTTTCAGCGGTGCGACGCACCAAGTCGTAGTAGCGAATGCGCAGTTGGGCGCGCATGTCTGCTTTGAACGATGCTTCATTGGCCTGTGCCGCTTGCAAGCCTGCAAGTGCCCCATCAACCCTTGGGAAACGATGCCAAGGCATGTCAATGTCTTGGGTGATGCTGATGGTTTTCAGTTTTGCATCAGCGCCTGGCGTGTTTGAGCCTACCCGTGGATTTCGGGTGCCACTCATGACCTCTATTTGCGGATTCGGAATGGTGCGTGCGGTTGACACAGCCGCACGCGCGGCCTCAACAGAATTTGTCGCAGCTTGCACCGCAGGGCTTTGGCTGAACATCAAGGCCTCTAACTCGGGCAAGCTCAGCTTTTGAGGCTCTGCGTGTGCCAGCGGAATGAGTGAACATGCACACAAGAGCCAAGTGGCGAGTGATCGGGTTTGTGAGAGGCGGCGGCGAGAGGTCAAACGGTTCACCTTGTGCGTGTTTTTATAAAAGTTAAAGCATTGTCGTGCAAACCCCAATGCCATCCATTCGTTAAGGAAAAGCAAAAGGGCAGGGCTGTATACAAGGCGCGTTAGCCCCCTACGTACAATGCTGTTTTTGGAGCTATCACACATGCGCCTCCTCGGCAAAGCCCTCACTTTTGACGACGTTCTGCTCGTCCCCGCGTTCTCTGAAGTCCTGCCCAAGGACACGTCGCTTGCGACGCAATTCACCCGCAACATCCGTCTGAACCTACCTCTCGTGTCCGCTGCCATGGACACGGTGACAGAAGCGCGTTTGGCCATTGCCATTGCGCAAGAGGGCGGGATGGGTATCGTCCACAAAAACCTCACCGCGCAAGAGCAGGCCGCGCAAGTGGCCAAGGTCAAACGCTATGAGAGCGGCGTGTTGCGCGACCCCGTGGTCATCACGCCCGAGACCACCGTGCGTCAAGTCATGGCTCTGAGCGATGAGCTCGGCGTGTCCGGTTTCCCAGTGTGCGAAGGCGGCAAAGTGGTGGGCATCGTCACTGGCCGCGACTTGCGCTTTGAAACCCGCTACGACCAAAAAGTCAGCGAAATCATGACGCCTCAAGCGCGTTTGATCACCGTGCCCGAAGGCACGACGCCCGAGCAGGCTAAGGCGCTGTTGAACAAGCACAAGCTTGAACGCTTGCTGGTGGTCAACGACAAGTTTGAACTCAAGGGGCTCATCACCGTCAAAGACATCACCAAACAACTCAACTTCCCCAATGCGGCGCGCGACGCCGCAGGCAAGCTGCGCGTGGGTGCTGCCGTCGGCGTGGGCGAGGGCACGGAAGAGCGCGTGGAAGCGCTGGTCAAAGCTGGTGTGGATGCCATCGTGGTGGACACAGCGCACGGTCACAGCAAAGGCGTGATTGACCGCGTGCGTTGGGTCAAACAAAACTTTCCGCAGGTCGATGTGATTGGCGGCAACATCGCCACGGGTGCAGCGGCTTTGGCCTTGGTCGAGGCGGGCGCAGACGGCGTGAAAGTGGGCATTGGCCCAGGCTCAATTTGCACCACCCGCATCGTGGCAGGTGTTGGCGTGCCGCAAATCATGGCCGTCGATAGTGTGGCCACAGCCCTCAAAGGCACAGGCGTGCCCCTGATTGCCGACGGCGGTATTCGCTACAGCGGCGACATTGCCAAAGCCATTGCCGCAGGCGCTGGCTCGGTGATGATGGGGGGCATGTTTGCGGGCACCGAAGAAGCACCCGGCGAAATCGTGTTGTTCCAAGGCCGCAGCTACAAGAGCTACCGTGGCATGGGTTCCATCGGTGCCATGCAGCAGGGCAGTGCAGATCGCTATTTCCAAGAGTCCAGCACGGGCAACCCCAATGCGGACAAGCTGGTGCCAGAAGGCATCGAAGGCCGCGTGCCTTACAAAGGCTCGGTGGTCGCCATCATTTACCAAATGGCGGGCGGCTTGCGTGCCAGCATGGGCTATTGCGGTTGCGGCACCATTGCTGAGATGCACGAGCGTGCGGAGTTTGTGGAAATCACAGCGGCCGGCATTCGTGAAAGCCATGTGCATGATGTGCAAATCACCAAAGAAGCGCCGAACTATCGGGCTGAGTAAGCTTTAAGTGCTCTTGTACCAGCCACCCTTCGGGGTGGCTTTGTTTTTTGAGACAATACGGGGCTAGGCCATTTGAAGGCCCTTTTTTATTTATGTCGCACCAAAAAATCCTCATCCTCGATTTCGGCTCTCAAGTCACCCAACTCATTGCCCGCCGCGTGCGCGAGGCCCATGTGTTTTGCGAGGTTCACCCTTGCGATGTGACGAGTGAGTGGGTGCGAGAGTACGCCAAAGACGGCAACCTCAAAGGCATCATCCTGTCAGGCAGCCACGCCAGCGTGTACGAGGTGGACGACCGCGCACCCGACGCGGTGTTTGAGCTGGGCTTGCCCGTGCTGGGTATTTGCTACGGCATGCAAACCATGGCCACCCAATTGGGCGGCAAGGTGGAGGCGGGCACCACGCGAGAGTTTGGCTACGCCGAAGTGCGAGCCCACGGCCATACCGAGTTGCTCAAAGGCATTGAAGACTTCAACACGCCCGAGGGCCACGGCATGCTCAAGGTGTGGATGAGCCATGGTGACAAGGTGACGCAACTGCCTGAGGGCTTCAAAGTCATGGCGTCCACGCCAGCTTGCCCGATTGCGGGCATGGCCGACGAAGCCCGCAAGTTTTACGCGGTGCAGTTCCACCCCGAAGTCACACACACCGTGCAAGGCCAAGCCTTGTTGAACCGCTTTGTGCTCGATATTTGCGGCACACGCCCCGACTGGATCATGGGCGACTACATCGAAGAAGCGGTGGCGGCTATTCGAAAGCAAGTGGGTGACGAAGAAGTCATCTTGGGTCTGTCAGGTGGTGTGGATTCATCCGTGGCTGCAGCCCTGATTCATCGCGCCATCGGCGACAAACTCACTTGCGTGTTTGTGGACCACGGTTTGTTGCGCCTGAATGAAGGCGACATGGTGATGGACATGTTTGTGGGTAAGTTGCACGCCCACGTCATTCGCGTGGACGCCAGCGATTTGTTCTTGGGCAAATTGGCGGGTGTGAGCGAGCCTGAGCAAAAACGCAAAATCATTGGTGGCTTGTTTGTGGACGTGTTCAAGTCTGAAGCGGCCAAACTCAAAGCGGGTGACGGTGGTCACAAAGGCGCCACCTTCTTGGCCCAAGGCACGATTTACCCTGACGTGATTGAAAGCGGCGGCGCCAAGAGCAAAAAGGCCGTCACCATCAAGAGCCACCACAACGTAGGCGGCTTGCCTGAGCAGTTGGGCTTGAAGCTGTTGGAGCCTTTGCGCGAACTGTTCAAAGACGAAGTGCGCGAACTGGGCGTGGCTTTGGGCTTGCCCCGCGAGATGGTGTATCGCCATCCCTTCCCAGGCCCAGGCTTGGGCGTGCGCATTTTGGGCGAAGTGAAGAAGGAATACGCCGACTTGCTGCGCCGCGCCGATGCCATCTTCATCGAAGAGTTGCACAACTTCACCGACGAAGCCACAGGCAAAACTTGGTACGACCTGACCAGCCAAGCCTTCACCGTGTTCTTGCCCGTCAAGAGCGTGGGCGTGATGGGCGATGGCCGTACCTACGACTACGTGGTGGCCTTGCGTGCTGTGCAAACCAGCGACTTCATGACCGCCGATTGGGCTGAATTGCCTTATGCCTTGCTCAAAAAAGTGTCGGGTCGCATCATCAACGAAGTGCGTGGCATCAACCGAGTGACCTACGACGTTTCCAGCAAGCCGCCTGCAACGATTGAGTGGGAATAAAACAGAATCGGTTCTGCATCGTTCAATAGCGTTCTGGAAATCTGAATTTCTCTAAATAGATCAATGGGTTACATGACGATTCTGATTCAGGATCGTTCAGCCCCGTTCATCGGGTGAAAAATTGGAAAGACGGTAATTCTGACGGCAACATTTCGGTGCCTCGCAAACCTCCGAGCTGATACCGTTAAGTCGTTTTGACGGTATCGGGAGAGGACATAAGGACCGATGATGTTGCTCGAACAAGCTACCGAAGTTGCCGTCTCTGAGACGGTGATACCTAACAAATCGCGCCAAACTGCTGCACTTACCGACAGCGCCCTGCAAGGGCTCAAGCCCCGCGACAAGCCATACAAGATAACGGATGGCGAGGGTATGTACGTCATGGTTTCAGCTTCAGGGACCAAGGCATTTCGTTACGACTACCGCATTGACGGTAAGCGCGAGACCCTGACAATTGGTCGTTACGAACCCGGCACGAGTAGCCGTGACAAGGCCGCGCTCGATGCATTGGAATACGGGACTGTCGTCTCGCTGAAGGACGCTCGCGCTTTGCGTGACCGTGCCAGCCGCCAAGTCGAGGCCGGTGTATCACCGTCCAAGACCAAAGTCGAAAAACGTTCCCAGGACGCGGTCGGCGAGACCTTTGGCGGGTGGGTGCAGCGTTATTTTGAGTTCAAGACTGACCCAAAAAGCGGCGACGAGAAGCTGGCCGACTCTACGATGGCCCTGCGCAAGTCGGTCTACAAGCGAATCCTGGAGACCCCGTTGGCCAAAAAGCGTTTGGATGAAATCAAGCCGACCGTGCTTGCCGAGATTCTGGACAATGCCAAGGCCGATCGAGGCCCAGGGCCCGCTGTCCATGCACGTGAGCTGGTGCTGTTGGTGTACCGCTATGCCATAGGCAAGGGCATTGAGGTTAGGAACCCCGCCGACTTCATTGCTCGCAAGGCCATAGCCACGTTCAAACCCCGAGAGCGCAACCTAAACCGGCACGAGATCAAGGAATTTTTCGAAGCATTGCAACGCACCGCCACAGCCTCTACGTTGCGACTAGCGGTCAAGTTCATGTTGCTGACCGGTGTTCGCAAGGGCGAGTTCATCGGCGCGACCTGGAGAGAACTGGACTGGGACCGCGCTATATGGACGATCCCAAAGTCGCGGATGAAGGCTGACCGCGAACATTTGGTCTATTTGTCAGAGCAGTCACTCGACATCCTGACAACCCTCAAAACGTGCTTCCCGTCGGGCAAGTTCTTCCACCCTAGCCGCTACGACTCCAACGAACCCATCAGCAATGCCACGCTCAACCGCACCATCGACGCAACGGTCAAGCTCATCAACGACGGGCTAGACGCGAACGCTGAAGAGTTTAAAACGTTCACCGTTCACGACCTCCGCCGAACGTTTTCGACGCGACTCAACGACGCCATGTTCCCTGAGGCGCTGATCGAAGCCTGCTTAGCTCACCAGAAGAAGGATCAGGTGGCCGCTGCCTACAATCACGCGAAGCATGCGGGGCCGCGCCGTGCGCTTATGCAGGGATGGGCCGACATTGTGGACTGCTGGCTGTGCGGTGAGAGCGCCAAGGATGTGATCGCAAAGACCAAGATCAATATCGACGCAGCCGCACACGACGACACGGGGTTGGACCTTTAAGGATTTGTTTTATGAGAATCGACGAGTTCATGCGGGCCAACGATATCGGGCATGACGATCTTGAGCTGGAGGCCCTGCTCGGCGGTAAGACCAATACGACCGCCGCTGCAAGGATGTGGGCGTCCATCGCAGACGGATCAGCTAGTGTGTGGGACGCGCTGGCCTGGGTGCAGCACGTAGCCAGAAAGATCGACAAAAACGTGGTTAATGGTTCTGACCGCGACGCTGCACCGGCAGCGTTGCGCGCTATCGGGTACTACGGTCGTGTTGACAAGTACCGTACAGCGCGTGACTACTTGGTCACCGTGGCGTCGTTCGACTCTATAGACGAAGCGGGCAACAACTTGGTGCCAGAGCGGCTTTCGGCACTTAAATGGCTGCGGCTGTTGCGCAGTGCTGGCCACTTACTCGATGTTAACGACAAAACCGCCATCAACCACATCAACGCCTGGCGTAAGGAGCTGGGCATCGAATAAGGACAGGCATAAGTCCTCCACGCCAACGACTGCTGAAGCAGCCTTTTCGTTTGCGCCTCCCAAAAAATCCCGACCACGCGGGAGTCGATCGTCAATAAATTCATATCGTTCATCCACTTTCATCAGGAACGATATGCAAACTAAACGAAACCTTCGACGCTCTGAAATGCTGGCCAAGACTGGCCTGAGTCGTACAGCTCAATACCTACTTGAGAAGGCTGGCGACTTTCCTCACCACTTCATGCTGACCCCGCGTTGCGCAGTTTGGGATGAGGCCGAAGTCGACGCTTGGATCGAGGTACGCAAGAGCTCCCAAATTAAGGCAGCAATGGCTCCCGACCACACTTTGCGTCAGGCATTTCGCGGTCGTGGCAAGTCTCATCGGGTTGCGCTGGCATGAGCGCTGCAGACATCTCCGCCGCAGTGACTGAGTCTCAGGTGGAGCACGATCCAGATTTCGATCCCGCTGATCCTGAGGAGTTCGAAATCATTGATCCCGTGCGCAGTCAAGTGAGCAGGGTGATTCGCAACACAGAAGAACCAGTTGTGACGTTCACAGAATTCGTTGGTGTGAAGAATACTGCCGGCCTTCGCCATGATTTGACTTGGAGCAAGCTGTGCGCTGTACTCCGTAACCCAAACGAATCAACGGACATTCATAGCCTGCCCCTAATCAAGTTTTCCATTCTTCCCGACAACTCTCGGAAGGCAGGCACTCTGCCAGATAACATGACAGCAGTTGCGGGCGACTACGACAGCGGGATGGTCTCTGTTGATGAGGCAGTTGCTCGATTGAAAGAGGCCGGTGTTGCAGCTGTTGTCTACACCACACGCCGCCATCGACCTGATTTTCCCCGTTGGCGTGTGGTCGTGCAGTTAGCCAAGCCCGTTCCTTGCACTGATTACAGCAAATGCATGGACCTCATCAACGGTGCGCTGGGGGGAATCCTGGCCCCGGAGAGCTGGGACGTTACGCGGTCCTATTTCTACGGCAAGGTTAAGGGTGTTGAGTACCGTTTTGAGCAGATAGACGGCCTGCCGATCGACATCAAGGTGTTGGGTGGAATCGAGTGGGAACCCGTGGGCAAACCAGGCGCCAACATCAAGGTCAAAAGCACTGAGACAAACCTCCCTGTTCGGAACGATTACTGCGAGTTCGACCGGGTTATTGCACTTGACCAAGTGACTGACCGCACGATCCATGACCTGCAATTCGCACTGGATGCCATCGCAGACCTTGCCGATGACCGTAGCACTTGGAACAAGGCATTCCTTGCTGCCGTCTCGTTCAAGGGAACCAAGTACGAAGACCAGGCCCGGGAGTTAATTGAGAGCTGGAGCCAAAAGTACAGCGCAAAGTGGTGCGAGAAGGAAGACGACGCGACTAAGTGGGATCGCGAGAACGCGCGCGACATCACATACAGGTCAATTTTCCAAATGGCTGACAATGAGGATGAAAAACGTGGTCTGGTGAAAACAGACACGAGTTGGCGAGCGAAAGCAAAAGTCGCGTGGGATGAGAATACAAAGGTTTCGCGGAGTTCCAACGTTGTTTCTCACAACGAGTTCTGCATGGCAATGGAGCCGCCCAGCTATATCTGGCATCGGGTGCTGCAAAAAGGTTGCTTGTACGCCTTAACGGCCAAGTGGGGCCATGGCAAGACGGCGGTGATGATTACCGTAGCCATGCATATCGCCACAGGGCGTGACCTTGGAGGTCATCAGGTCAAACGCCAGCGGGTGCTGTACCTCTGCGGTGAAAACCCCGCCGACGTACAACTTCGCACCAGAGCCGCCGCGCTGAATTTCGGCATGAACGCGAGTGAGCTGAATGGGCAAATCTTCTATACCCGTAAACCGTTCTCCCTGGATAACGAGGTTGAACTCAACACGTTCGTTCAGGAAGCAGTAGCTTACGGACCTTTCGGCTTGGTTGTGATCGACACAGGCCCTGCGCACTCATCAGCCGAGGAGGAGAACGATAACCGAGCAATGCACAAGCTGGCCATGGCTATGCGCGACCTTATGGCGCCGCTGGGTAATCCGGCCACGGTCGCTCTTATGCATCCTACAAAGGAAGCCACGCGCGACAACCTTCAGCCGCGAGGTGGCGGCGCATTTTCAGGATCTATCGACGGTGAACTTTGCGCTTGGCAAGAGCGCGGACAGGTGGATTTCTTTCACCGCACCAAGTTTCGCGGCCCTGGCTTTGACCACATTAGATTTGAGCTGCAGCGATTCGAGATGCCTGGAATGAAAGACAACTTCAGCGAGCCCGTAGTCACAGTCTTGGCCGTGGTGTCAGACGCAATTACGTCACCGCATAGGAACCATAAGCCTCTGACCGGAGCCGTAGCCGTTGCGTACCGTGCACTCGAGGCAGCACTGAGTGACATTAAGACGAGCCAAGTGGTTGATTCTGTTTTTTCCACTGAGGCATCCAGTACTCTCAACTGTCCAGCACCCGAGAATGCTGTACATATTGACGACTGGAGGTCCATGGCTTATGACATGGAAATTTCGGACGGCGACGGTGAGGCCAAGAAAAAGGCTTTTAAGCGTGCGCGTGAAAAGCTCGTGGCCATGAACTTAGTGATTGCGTGGAAGGACATGTACTGGTTAAGGCGTGCGTCGTGAGCGCGGCTTTTTGCAGAAGGTGGGGGACAGGGGGACAAGAGGGGGTCATGTCCCCCTTTGTCTCAGCCAGGAGGGGACAGACAAGGACAAAACCCTTAGGTTTGTCCTATGTCCCCCAAGGAGAGCTTTGGGACTGTGCCAGAACATCATTGTCTGTTTTGTCAGTCCCGAATAATTCGTAACCAATCATCAATGCAGTCAAATTTCTATTACCCAACAACAAGTTACCCAGGTAAACAACATGGAATACCGACAAATTAACCGTCATCCAATGAATCTGAATCTACTCAACATTCACAAGCAAATGCAAGTTGACTCTGACGTCGTGTGCTCAGATACACGTTCAAACTGTTGCCTCACTGCAACTGACAGCTCTCCAAATTTGAATCCGAAATGAATAGTCAAAATGGTTGGGGTGGAGTGCGCGCCGGTGCTGGTCGACCAGGCTACTCAGTACATGTTGAGTCTTTTCGGAGCCTAGACGCGCGAGCTATGCAACGAGAGGGCTTGTTTCAGCAGTCTTGGTCGGGCCTATGGTGGTGGAAGGATCCCGTCAGCATGAAGACCAACGCATCTATCCAAGTGCGAACAACTAACACCACGCTGTGGATCTCATACCAAATAGGAGGCCAACAAATTGGAGAATCCTTTAGCATTCGTAAATTGCCGTGTTACTTTGGCGGATACCGAGTCGTGCTGGAGTGCCCTAGATGCCACCGCCAAAGTTCCATTTTGTACATACGCTTTCAACTATTCAGATGCAGAACCTGTCATGGTCTGACATACGAATCGCAGAGCGAAGGGAAGTTGGGTCGGCTAGCTATCAAACGTCACAAATTAGCCACATCGCTAAGTGAGAGGGGCGATCGCCCACATGGCATGCACTCAAGTACATACACAAAGTTACGGTCTGCCTTGCTTGAAATCGACGAAGCTATTGACGACTACATTAGTGTTAGGAGTTGATTGACGTAGCCCCCTTGTTGCTAAGTCAGCATTCGGCTGTTCAGTGCAGAAGTTGTAAATTTCCTGGCATTTGGAGGTTGGCGCAATAGTCCTGGTGTACGCGTAAAATACCAATGTTGTTACAAATTACAACCGTCCCGGATTTACAAGCTACTTGCCTGGGGGCGCAATAAATACACGGCTAAACGCGCGCCGGTGTACTCCTCTCTCGCTACTGGCAGCGTAGTTACAACGCTGCAGGGGGAAGGAGTGATAAATGCCAAAGGCATCTTTTGAAGTTGAAATTCGTTGCGATATTCCTACTCGCAAGATCAGTGATGCACAGTTCGAAAAGCGTATCAGAGATATCGTCTCACTGCTTGAAAAAGTAGGTACGGTTGAATATCGTCAGGTTACACACCCGATGGCTTTCACCACAATGAGGCTATTTCTTGCTAGGGTCCATGCGGAAACATGGGATGCCAGCGAAATGCACAAGCTTGCTGAACGTCTAGGCCAACGGTACATCAGTGTTTATTCGCCAAGTCGGAACGAAGGTGCTTACTATGGTCCTCATGCTGAAAATCAGGGTAACTTTGACCTTCGCTGCTTTTCGCGTTTTGACCCTGAGGCTGTACGCCGTGAATTGATGGCAAAGCCCGTTGATCCAGTTATGCTCGCCCTTATCCAAGAATTCGCGTTGAAGGTCATATCGCGCGAAGAGCTCATTGCACTTGATCCACAACCTCGACTGAATTTCCTGGGCATGGTTGCACGCCGCCTTGATAAGCCTGGTCCCCGGCCAACCTTGGCAGAATTAGAAGGCATTCTTGAACTTGCCACAGAACATTGCTGGCACCCAGCTTTTGGGCGATTGCCTACCTCTAGTCACACCTAAATCTGTGGCGAGCCAGGTATTCTGTGTCTGGTGTAGTACGCATCTAATATCCAGCATTCAGCGTCCTTGTAAAGTGCGCTGCCGACAAAAGCATTTTATTAGCCGGCGTTCTTGATACCCCGCTCAGGGAGCGACGGGAAAAGGCTGATCTGAGCCACTCGGAGTGAGTGGGCGTTATAGCTTCGTCGATCACCACCGGTCATTCAAGAAGGAGTGACTCCTAAGTCCGATGTACTGCCGATACCGGACACTCGACATGCTGCGCATGCGATCCGCGCTTGCGCGAACATGAACGACTGGTCTGGCGCTGGCTGCACACACACTCCCGACCCATAGCGGTCGTTCGGAGCTTTGGTTAATTATCAAAAATGACTGCGTAAGCCGCCAATGCTGCGAGGAGCCATATAACCAAAATTATGGCGAAGCCCAATAAACTCATAGGCTTTGCTTTGCCTTGCTGAAACCACTGGTCTGCTTGAGTTCTACTGTCAATCAATACCTGATTTGGGACCATTCGAAGTAGCAGCCAGACACCAACCGGAACAATTATCAGATCATCCAAATACCCTAATACTGGAATGAAGTCCGGAATTAGATCGATGGGGCTCAAGGCATATGCTGTAAGCACGAAAGCGAAAGCACGAGCATACCACTGCGTTTGTGGGTGTTTCATAGCGAACCAAAGTGTCATGACGTCACGTTTCAACGCTTTTGACCATGACTTGAAGTTGCTCATTTGCATATCAACGCAACCTTACTCAATGGTTGATTTATTCCAGAATGCTTGCGTAATAAACACGGTGCATCAGAAAGTTGCTAATTCAAATTCGATGGATTTCGATGGTCGTATGAACAATTTCATCGTGAACAGATAGTTGCTGCCTTATAACCATTGGCGTGATTCCGTGGTCACGAGTGACAATGCTCAGAGCACATGCATATGCATTTTTACCCACACGCCAAACATGCAAGTCTGTCATGCGTGTAGTGTCAGAGCTGTTTTCAGCAGTGATGACTTCTCGAATTTCATCTACGACTGCATGATCCATCTCTCGGTCCAGTAATACCTTAGCAGTTTCTTTCACTAAGCCTTTGGCCCAAACTGCTACCAAGACTGCTCCGACGATACCCATGACTGGATCAAGCCAAGACCATCCATATATCCATCCCCCCACTAATGCGATGATGGCCAAAACAGAGGTTGCGGCATCAGCAATGACATGAAGGTATGCAGATTTCAAATTCAAATCATGCTGGTGCTCATGATCATGATGATGGTTATGCTCGTGATGACCGTGGCCGTGGTGAGCCTGCCCCAAAACCCATGCACAAACTAAATTCACTAGAAGACCTAAAACGCCAACGATGATGGCTTCTTTATAGTGGATAGGTTCAGGGGAGAGTAGTCTCTCAATTGAACCGAACACCATCATGGCCGCTACGCCCAGTAAAAAGATGGCGCTGGTAAAACCTGCCAAAACTTCGATTTTCCAAGTTCCAAATGCAAAACGTTTGTCCTCGGCATATTTGCGCGCAGCAGCATATGCAAATGCACTCAAGCCAATGGCCACTGCGTGTGAACTCATGTGCCATCCATCAGCCAATAGCGCCATCGAATTGAACCACCAGCCCGCTGTAATTTCTACCAACATCATGGCAGCGGTAATCCACATAACGATGCGGGTACTATTTTCAGCCGCCTCACTGCCTTCATCAAAAATGTGATCGTGAATCCACTCTGTGAGATTGGTACTGTTCATGACGCACTTTCTGTTGTCAGAGGTATTTAGTGATTTCTTTGAATTCGCGAATCGTCTCATCCGAAGAATAGGCACCGTCGTGAACGGTATGCTCTAGGCAGTGATCGATGTGGTCATGGATCAGCGCTTTTTTAGCATTGGTGATGGCTTTTTCGACAGCTTGCAACTGTTGTGCAATCTCCAAGCAACCTCGCTCTGTTTCAAGCATTTCAATGATGCTTTTGAGGTGACCTTGTGCTCGTTTCAGTCGCTTTGCAATACCGGGATGAGTTTCGTGCTTCATTGTGATTGAATTTTACCGTATCCTCCCGGGGAGGATAATATTTGTTCAGTTTTCCATGAACGCGCAACCATGCAGGCCGCTGTTCCGACCGTACCTGCGGAAGGAACAACAATGCGGCAGCCACAAGAAACGGTGGCGTAGAGAAATAGACAACTCTACAAGCTGAGCCTATGCATCTTGATTCTATTAATTGAGTGCCCGAGTCCATCATGACGACTTATGGCTGTCAGGTGCAATCGACCCAATGCAGACACCCGCAAGCACCTGTTAAAATTAATTTTGTCATTGGGGAGTAGCCTCTCTTTGCATTCAAGAGGCTTGCGTCAACACACTTGTCCCGCAGGACATGGCGCAAGCAGTTCCCGAGCTTGGCAAGACCTTTGACCACAACGCCTCCGATTTCTGGCCGGGGATGCTTTGTGG
>JACCDT010256750.1_pt1 | contig 18277 bp, 20 predicted proteins | sample 7446291 | NCBI WGS metagenome assembly JACCDT01 (sample SAMN15323446, study PRJNA562643) | freshwater metagenome | isolation source: river surface water | place: USA:Blue River Watershed | collected 2017-08-17 | reverse complement strand
CAGGCCGCGCTTCTTGTATTTGTATTCTAGAATTTTACTAATTGCTTAGAATCTTTATGCCTTCTTCTCACCATATGTGAGAGTCATACGCTCTTCATTTGCATCAAAGAGAGTGATTGAGAACTTGTAACTCTTTCCAAGTGAAAGTGTTGCACGTAGTGCTGCTTCATCTCCGAAGTCAGATACGTGTACAAGACCTGCTACACCTTCCTCGATTGAAACGAGTGCTCCGTGCTTGTTGAACTTAATCACAACCCCTTGTACTTCGTCTCCTTTCTTGTACTTCTTAGCAGCTTCCTTCCATGGGTTTTCCTTAAGAGCCTTAAGTGAAAGAGAAATCTTGTTATCCTTAACTTCGATAATCTTAGCCTTCACCTTATCACCAACACGAGCGTGTGCCTTAGTGTCTTCTACAAGACCCCAGTCGATTTCACTCTTGTGAACAAGTCCTTCTACACCATCAGATAGCTTAACGAAGATACCGAATTCAACAACACCAGTAACTGTTCCTTCTACTTCATCTCCAACAATGTAACTACCGAGTGCAACCTCCTTGTTCTCTTTAGAAGTTGTTCCGCCATCTTTTTCAGAGAAGATAAGTTTACCTTCCTTTGGAATAGCTGAGATGATAGATACAGAAATACGCTTTCCGATAAGCTTCTTGAGCTCACGAAGGATCTTATCCTTGTCTCCATCTTCGATACGAGGATACTTGTCTTCCTTAAGCTGGGATGCAGGGAGGAATCCTGACATACCTTGCCATTCGATGATAAGACCACCTTTGTTTGCATCCTTAACCACGAGGTCCATAATGCGCTTGTCTTTGATTGCTTGCTCAGCATCATTCCACATAAGAGCCTGACGAGCTTCCTTGAGAGAAAGTTCTACATAGCCGTTCTTGTTCTCACGCATAACAATCTTCGCAGAGATAGTATCTCCGATATTGATACGCTTGATAACATCACGTGCATTCATGAACTCGATACCATAGATGATACCTGTTCCAGCGATTCCAAGGTCTACATAAAGTGCAGACTTTTCGATCGCAACGATGATACCTTCGATGATGTCATCTTCCTTAAAAATAATTGCATCTACTGCGTATGGTGCAATAGCTTCTGTGTTTGTTGTCATAAATAAAAATTTGTTTTCAGTTTCTACAAGGGGTCTACGAGTCACGCTCATTCTCCTGAAAGAAAAATGACCGCCACGAAAAGGCGGTTAACCCTTCGGTCTGGTGGTCCAGCTTCTTGTTGCTACACAGAAGTTGGGGATTAAGCCAGAACGCTATCTATTAATAGATGGGGTAATACTACAATAATTTTGGTCAAATAGCAACTTGCCTGCGGCACGCGGGCAAGCGCAGACTATACATAGAACTGCGCAGACTACATACAACAAATATTTTTTCTTAATATCGTTTTTTTGATGTAATTCCTTTTTCTTTTTTAGTTTTTTATCGAAGCAACCAGAATAATTTTCTGCTGAAAATTTTCTTTCGCCTCGGACCGTCGTCCTGCGACGAATTGCTTCTCATGAAAAACTTGGAGTTAATTTTGATACGGAACACACATACATATAAAAATGGGAATGAAAAAACCGCCAGCGACTCTCGTCGTTAGGCGGTTGTGGTGCATTGTTCTTTTGTGAACCTTGCGGTTCTGAACTTGGGATGATTCCCCAGAGCCTCACCAGAAGTTACGAGGGCGCTTGCTCGTACTTCTTAGCCCTGTGCCGGATTACCCGGCAGATTCATCGAATCCATGTTATGGCGCGTGTCTCCTTGGTTGAGGTGTTGTTCAGGTCAGGGCGACCAGATCGTCGGTCACGTAGTGGCGGGTGTACTTCACCCGGAAGTGACCAGAGGTCTTCGGGTCTTCGCCGCGCGGGACATCCTTGTACCGCGGCTTGCGACCGAGGTTGCGGTAGCAAACCTTCTTGTGCTCGCGACCATGCTTGCGACCGACCGGCACCTCAGTGTGCGGGTCCAGCAGGTAGATCTTCTCGCGGTCATACGAGCCACCGGTCGGTTGCCAACCATCGAAGTCCATGCAGATGACTTCCGAGCGGATCTCCGCGGCCCACAAAAGCTCTTCGGTGGCCGCACGAGCAGCAGCGATCTGCTCATCGCGCTTGGCTTTAGCAGCAGCGATCTGCTCGTTGATCTTGTCGCGTTTGGCTTGCGCCGCCGCGACTTGTTTCGAGTTGTTTGCGAGCCAATCCCCGATAGGGATCACGTGGCCACCCTCCGCGGCCGCGGGGACGCGGCGGATGAGAGAGGTCTTGGGGGCGACGCTGGCGCTGTGATCGATGATCGGTTGGAAGAAATCCGGTTGCGGCCGGAGGACACGCGGGCCGACTTGTTGATAGTGCACGTTGTTCCTTTCTAAGGAGAGTGCGTTGTGGAAGAACTTACTGGATATATCATATCATATATATTGACATTTGTCAATATATTATGTAATAAATCATTATAAAATAAGGGTTTTCGGCAAAATCAGACTAATTTATCTGGTCTTCTGGATGCCGGCCTTCGGCCGGCATCCAGTGTTTTGCATTTTGTTTTCAAGCCTACAAAACTTTTTCTTTTCAAAGCACATCGGAGGCGGGTAGCCGAGACAGAGTGCATTTTCTAGCAGGAAAATGACACGACTTTGAAAAGGAAAAGTTAAAAAAAGATGAATTTTGAAAAAATAATTAAAATAATCTATTTAAAAATAAAGATTTTTTGTCATTATATTATTTGTGTATTTGTCTGCGAAATCTGCTCTAGTCTGCGAAGTCTGTGCTGTGTTATAATCGACTCTATGATTATTTCGCACTACGGACGACAACATTTCAAATTACAGGTTGGTGACTTAACGGTCGCAGTTAATCCTCTTTCTAAAGAAGGAAAAGGTAAGGTTGCAAAATATGGAGCTGATGTAACTTTAATTACCACCAATCACCCAGACTACAACGGTGCAGAACAAACTGAACACGGCGGGAAAGTTCCTTTTGTTATTCGAGGCGCTGGTGAATATGAGGTACAAAATATCTTCATTAAAGGATTTAGTTCTGAAACAAAACTAACAGAAGGAAAGAAAGAAAAGGTATACCAAAATACGAGCTATGTATTTATTATCGATGGCATTCGTGTGACGTTCCTTGGAGCACTTTCAGAAATGCTCAAACCAGAACATAAGGAAATTATTGACGAAACTGACGTCCTTTTTGTGCCTGTTGGAGAAGATGGTTTCTTACTTAATCCATATGATGCACACAAGCTTGCGGTGTCGCTTGAACCAAAGCTTATTATTCCAATGGACTACGATGAACAGTCACTTCCTATTTTTCTTAAAGAAGCAGGCGCTGAAAAAATTGATCCTGTTGAAAAACTAACTATTAAGAAGAAAGATATTGAAGGAAAGTTGGGGGAGGTGGTGTTGTTCCACGAGATGTAAATAGAAGAAGTTAGAATAAAGACCGCTACGCTGACAGAGTAGAGACTTAAAGACAATACGAGTGAAACCGAAGGTTTCACTCGTATTGTCTTTTCTGCTGTTTGTAGTCTATCTTCTGTCAGCGTAGCGGTCTTTATTCTAATATCTTTTTTCATGTATACTCCCTCCTATGAAGCATTCTCTTAATTACTATAAGAAGTACGTACGTGCTCATCACTATATTGCTGTTCTTAAGCGGCAGCCTGTTCATATGCAACACGTCTACGCCGCATTATTTGCAGGATCAATAACTGCACTTGTTGCTATTGCTATTCTTTATTTTGATTATGGGCTTTGGCGCGAAACATATACTCGTAACGAAAGAGGGGATGAGTTTTATAGTGCTTCAACCACACAGGAAGAACAGGCTGTTGTGGTATCGCCAAGCGATATGATAGGAAATTTTTTTAAGGAGGCAGGTGACAAACTAGAAAATATTAATAACGATAAAACAGGTATTCTTGAAGGAACAGATAGCTACACACGAGAGGAGCAACAGTAAGAAAATAAGACTATTTTTTGCCAGAAACTTTGCAAGAAACAAAGACAAGTACTGTTTTTGTTGTAAAAGTCTTATTATCCTTTTAAGTCTTTGTTTCTGGAGTGTTTTGTAGATTTATGCTATACTGTTACCCACTATAGTCTCATTTTATATATGGCAAAAAAGACCCCAACACCAGAAGAAGTACCAGTTCCAGAAGTTCCTCGCACAGGTCTCCATCCAGTAAATATCGCCGAAGAAATGCGCACCGCGTATCTTGACTACGCGATGAGTGTTATTACATCTCGTGCACTACCGGACGCTCGTGATGGTCTTAAGCCAGTGCATCGTCGTATTCTCTATGCGATGAATAACATGGGTCTTACTCCAGGAGCTAAGTTCCGTAAGTCTGCAACAATCGTTGGAGAAGTGCTCGGTAACTATCACCCACATGGTGATGCGTCAGTATATGATGCGATGGTAAAATCAGCACAGGATTTCTCATACCGATATCCTCTTGTGATGGGTCAAGGAAACTTCGGTTCAATCGACGGCGATGGTGCAGCTGCATATCGTTATACCGAAGCTAAGATGTCCAAGATTTCTATGGAGATGCTTCGTGATATCGAAAAAGATACTGTTCAAATGGAACCTAACTACGATGGCACCAAAAAAGAACCTCGTGTACTTCCAACAGCAGTACCTTCTCTTCTTCTTAACGGGACACTTGGTATCGCGGTGGGTATGGCGACAAACATCCCTCCACATAACTTAGGAGAAATCGTTGATGCAACAGTGCACCTTATTGACAATCCTCATGCCACAACTGAAGATCTTTGTGAGTATGTTAAAGGTCCTGACTTTCCTGTTGGAGGAATCGCTTTTGGTCAGTCTGATATCCGTGCTGCATACGCAACAGGACGCGGTGGGGTAGTAGTGCGCGGTGAAGCAGAAATCTCTGAAACAAAGAATGGTCAATTCCAGATCATCATTACTTCAATTCCTTTCCGTGTTGTGAAGAGTAATCTTATCGAAAATATTGCTGACCTAGTGAGAGATAAGAAGATCGAAGGTATCAAAGGGCTTCGTGATGAATCAACAAAAGATATTCGTGTTGTAATCGATCTCAAGAGTGGTACACAACCACAGAAGGTTCTTAACTATCTCTACAAGCATACTGAACTTGAAAGTACATTCCACTATAATGTGGTTGCACTTGTTGATGGTATCCCACAGACACTTGCCCTTAAAGGTGCGCTTGAAGCGTTCGTTGGTCACCGTAAGGAAGTAGTACGTCGTCGTACAGAATTTGACCTTAAGCGTGCACTTGAAAAAGAACACATCTTACTTGGTCTTAAGAAAGCACTTGATCATATTGATGAAATCATCAAGACTATCCGTGCGTCAAAAGATACACCGGATGCTCATGCGAAGCTTATGGCGAAGTGGAAGTTTTCTGCTATTCAAGCAACTGCGATTCTTGAAATGAAACTCCAGCGTCTAGCTTCACTTGAACGTAAGAAGATTGAAGATGAATTGAAAGCGGTTCAGACTCTCATCGCAGAACTAGAGGCTATCCTTAAGTCAGAAAAGAAAATGCTCTCAATCATCAAAGGAGAACTTTCAGATATTAAAGAAAAGTATGGAGATGAACGTCGTACTAAGATAGTTAAACATAAAGCAAAAGAATTTAATCCAGAAGACCTTATCGCCGACAAAGAAGAAGTACTTGTATATACATCAGGCGGGTATGTGAAGCGTACTGACCCATCAGAATTCCGCACACAGAAACGTGGTGGAGTAGGTGTAGTTGATTTGAATACAAAAGAAGAAGACTTTGTAACAATGTCTCTTTCGACATCTTCACACTCAGACCTCCTCTTCTTTACAGATAAAGGAAAGGCCTTCCAAATCAAGATGTATGATCTTCCAGAAGGGAAGCGTGCTACACGTGGAAAGAGTATTATGAACTTCCTTCAGCTTGGAGACGGTGAGAAGGTGACATCAATTCTTCCGATGCCAAAGGATATGAAAGAGATGAAAGGTATTTCACTGATGATGATTACCAAGGAAGGAACTGTTAAGAAGTCGGCAGCTGACAGTTTCAAAGATGTTCGTCGAAACGGACTCATTGCTATTCGTCTTGAAGACAAAGATGAACTTCTTGCAGCAATGTTTGTAACTGGCGAAGATAACGTAATTCTTACCACACAGAATGGTCAATCAATTCGTTTCAACAACACTGATGTTCGTGAGATGGGGCGTACTGCAGCAGGAGTGATTGGTATGAAACTCGATAAGGGTGATGTGATTGTTGCGGCAGATAAAGTGCTTGCTGGTATAAAAGGTCAAGAGCTTCTCATCATGACTGCAAATGGATACGGTAAGAAGACGAAGCTTTCTGAATACAAGACACAGAAGCGTGGAGGAAGCGGTATCAAGACAGTGAAGGTAACTGAGAAGACAGGTAAGCTCATCGTTGCTCGTGTAGTAACATCAGAAAACGAAGAGTTGCTCGCAGTATCAAAAGATTCACAAGTGATCCGTACAGAAATTACTTCTATCCCAACACTTGGCCGTGACACACAAGGTGTGAGAGTGATGAAATTACGTGATGGGGATTCTGTTGCTTCGTTTAACCTTCTCTAACTAAAGAGGTCTTTCCTTAGAAGGCTATAGTTTATATCTGTTTTCTGTTTCTCCATTTATCTTTTATATCTATTATAGAAATTGTTATGAAATTAGTTATTATTAATGGTCCTTCATGTGTTGGCAAGTCAACGATTATTCGAGAGTTATTAAAAATGAAAGAAAATGTGTTTTTACTTTCATTTGATAGTTTGAAAAGAAATTTCTCACAGTATGAACCTATAAAGGATTATGTAAAAGTAAGAGACCTACTTGAGTCCATCGCTCAGTATGTCTTTTTGAAAAAGTTTGACGTTATTACAGATTCAGTACTTAGAAGTGAAGGTCGTGAAAAATTAATAAACCTCGCGAAGAAACAAGATTATGAAGTTGTTGAGATTAATTTAGAGGCAGACAAAGAGGTTCTTCAAAAAAGATTTCAAGAAAGGATTGAACGGTCAGCTGATGCTTTTGTAAAACCAACAAATACTTCTATTGATAGATGGGAAGAATTATTTGATCTTTATCATAATGAAAAGAATAAGGAGGCTCTTACTTTTTTCACTGACAAAATGACAGAAAAGGAGATTATAGAAAAAGTGGCATTTTTTCTATAAAAATTATTATGTTTTCTGCTGACTCTGGATATCTTTGTCGCCCCTCACTTCTCGAACTGGTATACTATCTTCATGTCATTTCTTACCCCAGAACATTTAGTCAAAGAATTATATTTGAAGCCAGGCGACAGAGTGGCTGATGTTGGTTGTGGTACAGGTGTGTATACAATTGCTCTTGCTCATGATGTTGGTGCTATGGGGCAGGTCTATGCAGTAGATGTGCATCGCGAAGCGCTCCATACACTTGCGGGGACTCTTGATAAGCGAGGGATTATCAACGTTGAAATGTTGTGGGCGGATATAGAAAAATCTGTTTCTATTGATGCATATAGTTTGGACGCAGTTGTGCTTTCTAATATTTTATTTCAACTAGAGAATGCCGATAAAGCTCTTTCACTGCTTACAAAACTTATAAAACCTGAAGGGCAACTTCTTGTTGTCGACTGGTCTGCTTCTCATGGAGGGCTTGGTCCACATGGAAATCATGTTGTAACAGAAGAAAAAGCTATCACCCTTGTCCAGTCTCATGGCTTCAGAATTTTAAAACGTCTTCCTGCAGGTGATTATCACTATGCGTTTGTTGCAATATCGTCATAGATAGTAGAGTGTAGATAGTAGATCGCTACGCTGATAGGTTACAGATAGATACTTGACGCGCATTACAGACGATTACACTTTCTCTATTCTCTGTCTCCTGTCCACTAGCCCCTAATCCCTAGTCACTATATACTGTTTAGATATGTTACCCAAAATTTTACTCGGTGTAGGTGTTTTTGCTGCACTGTTCTCCATTCTTATTTTCTCAGGCAAATTGCCAATCGGAAACAAAACTCAAACAGCTCAAGGAGATGTATTATTATGGGGAACTATTCCTGAAGCACAAATGAATTCTGTTATTCAAGCTTTTAACCCCCAAGCAAAAACATACGCCGTGAGGTATGTATATGTTCCAGAAGCAGGATTTAATCAGCGTCTTTTGGAAGCGCTTGCATCCGGTGTAGGACCAGATGCTATTCTTGCACCATATCAAACAATTCTCTCAGAACAAGAAAGAATCTATCCGTTTCCTATTGCAAGTTTTTCAGAAAAAAGTTTTAAAGATATGTATGTTGATGGAGCGGGTGTTTTGTTCTCACCACAAGGCGCAATAGCGCTTCCTATTTCTGTTGACCCGCTTGTACTTTTCTATAACCGCACTCTTTTTTCTAAGCACGGAATTGTTAATGCTCCGACATATTGGGATGAGGTATCAAATGTGGCGCCGTCACTTAACCTTCGTGAAGGAGGAAAGTTTGTTGAATCAGCTATTGCACTCGGAACACCTGGAGTTCCTTATACAAAAGACATTATCATGGCAATCGTAGCTCAACTCGGTCAGACTCCTCTTGTGAGTATTCCCACACAAACAGGGGGGTCATATGTAGAAGTGCTTATCAATACTCCTGTAACAGAAGGAAGTGAGATACTTCCGCTCGCAACAGTGAACCGTTTTATCACACAGTTTGGTGATCCTGGGCAAAAGACATATTCATGGTCAGACTCACTCGGTAATGCAACCGATATGTTTGTAGGGGAGAGACTTGCTATGTATATTGGGTACGCCGGTGAACTGACTGCACTTCGTGCACGTAATCCACGAGCAAACTTTGAAATGACATATCTTCCTCAAACAAAAGGATACAACACTTTTGCAACAGGTATGCGTATGTATGCTATTGCCACACTTAAAACATCTAAGAATCTAACAGCAGCCCTTACTGTTGAGTCACAATTTGCAGGGTCCGGTGTCGCCCCTACGATTGCTTCATATACAGGAGGAGTCCCTGCACTACGTACCTATGCAGCAACCCCAGGACTTGATCCAGTTGTGGCGCGTAGTATGCTCGTTGCGCGTGGTTGGTATGATAGTCATGAAGATGATTCAACCGCATATGTGAATGCTATGATTTCAGATATTATCAATTATCGTTATGGAATAAGTGATGCTTCTGCCATCTTTGTATCACGGTTGCGTGATCTCTATACGAAGAAATAATCAAAGAGGTATACTGAAAAAGAACACTATGAAAAAATTCCTGAAAAACTACAGAATTCTCCCGTTTTTCCTATCACTGATTTTTGTTTTTAGCACTTCTTTGGTCATTGTATACGCACAGACAGACGGAATGTCTCTTTCAGGTGATGAAATTTGTGGGTCAGGTGCTGATAATAAATGTGATATTAAAACACACCTTCCTATTATTTTAAAAAATATCCTTTCTGTAGTTATTATGTTAGGGCTTCCGCTTCTTGTGGTATCTGTTACCTATCGTTTTGTGATGGCATGGTTTGCTGCAACAGAAGGTAACGCTGCTGCATATAAAGAGGCTCTCAAAAAATCAACGAGCGCGATCCTAGGGTTCATGCTAATCGTTGCTCTTTTTGGTGGACTTATGGCAGTAGTCCTTAGATATTTTGGTGTGAAGAGTGAAGGTGGCTTTAATCCACTGCAGATTTTAGATCTTTTTTCTCAGGCGTTAATTCCACATGCGTACGCTGCAACTAGTAGTGCAGTCTATACACCGCTCCCTAATCCTATTGCAGCAAATAATTTATACGAACTACTACTTTCAATACTTCGTCTAATCATGAGGTTCTTCATCTATCCTGCACTCATTGTGATTTGGGTATGGACTGGTTTTGCGTTTGTATTTGCACAAGGAAATCCTGCTGCGCTTGGTAAGGCTAAGAGCTGGTTTGTAAAAGCATTTATTACAACACTTGTAGTTATGCTTCTTCAGACATTTCTTATGGCTGTACAAGGAACAGTACAAAAAGTTCTTCCTGCACAAAAGAGTCAGTCAGCTCAAGTCCCGCCTACAACTCCTCCTGCAATTGTAAATAATAATAGTAACAATAACGGCACCCCAGACAACCGTACCCCTCCAAAAGATGGAACATATGGAGCCTTTTGTACAACAGATACAGGAGCATATGGAACAATTGGTTCTGATGGTAAGTGTCAAGCAGGTCGTAGCGCTGCATATGATATTGCTTGTAATGTGCGCAACGGGGGGACATGTCGTAAAAATAGCATTGATGGGACATGTCAGGACTATACATGTGTCCTCCCATGGACAGATCCGTGTATAGCACTTAATCAAGTACATGCATCATGTGCAAGCCAAGACGGAAGAGCAGGAACTTGCCTTTTTAATATCAATACAAATAAATTCATGTGTCAGCCAAAATAACAAAGAAAACAAGACTTGCAAGATAAGGAAGATGAGAAAGACAGATAACACTAAGACTACTCTATACATAAGATATGTATAGTCTGAGCCTTGTCTTTCTGTCTTGCAAGTGAAGCGGTCTTAGCCCCTTGATTAGTCTTCCTTGGTAGAGTTCCTTGTTATTTATCCCTGTCTTTTGCTACACTTATCTCATATAATTCAATTATGAAAAAATCTTTTACTGTAGCTGCGATTTCTTTTATCAGTTTTAGTATCCTCGCAGTAACCGCAGAGGCGCAAACACTTAATGCTACTCGGCAAACAACAGACGCTATTACTAGTCTTTCAGACATTGTTAATGCTTTCACAGGAACACTTGTTAAATCTCTAGGCACCCTTGCTATGGCAGCTGCAGTGGTTGCATTCTTCTATGGTATTGTTCAGTACATATGGGGAGTTCGTGAAGCAAAACCAGATGTTATTAAGACTGGAAATGAATTCATGAAGTGGGGGCTTGTTGCGCTTTTTGTGATGTTTTCTGTATACGGCATCATCAAGTACGGCCAGAATATTCTTTTCAATGGTATGGATGTTACCAAGATAACTATTCCAGAACTTAATTTTGGTAAAGGAAACAATACCGGACTTGGTACGCCTGGAGCAGGGAATGGGCCAGGATCAGGTCCAGGCAATGGATTTCCATTAGGTACACCAGGAGCAGGTAATAATATTGGTATTGGTGCTGATTGTGTTGCGGCTACCGATTGTAATTCAGGATTAATTTGCCAGAATTATAAGTGCGCAGCAGGGTCTGGATCAGGTAATTCAAATAGCTACTCCTGTTCACCTGGCTATGAGTGTACTTTACCAAATGGTGCTGGAACCGGACTTTGTAATACAGCTGGAAATGCCTGTGAATCAAATTTCAACAACTAGATTAGATAAGTAAAAGAGACATTGACAGCAATATAATAAAGATGTAGTATAAAATTAGCTATGTACAGGGTATAGCCTTGTATGTAATTCACAGTTCTCTGTTTTTCAAAAAAGGAGATTTCATGAGTGATCATGAACACATCGATCCGGCTACAACCGCTCTCATTGATGGCCTCAAAAAAGGTCCTCGTTCGAGCGCTACGACGGCCCCCGATCCTGGCCCTGCTTCAAGTGGAGCTGCATCGGCAACATCTGCCCCTGTATCTCCTCCACGAGCTACTCGTCCGCCTTCACCCCCAGTTCCTCCCCGGTCCTCCGGTGGTGGGCATGGTGGTGGGCATGGTGGCGAAAGTACTCTTTCCTCACTGGGGAAGCTTTTTGCCAAGATTGCTGTACTGGTTCTCATGCTTCTTGTAGCATTGAGTATCATCGACTGGGTGCTTGACATTGGTCGCACAAAGAAAGCTGAGTCAACGATCAGAGATCTTGCCATCAGAGAAAAAGAAATCGAACTTGAAGCTAAGGCTCGAGCCATTCTTCAGCCGGCGAAGCCTGTTGACACAACCCTGAAAGCACAAATATTCTGGTGTGGAAGTCAAGAGGCCTTCAATAAAGGTTTTGTTGAAGAGCGGGTCCAAAAGCTCGACAAGACTTTCATTGCATCCGAAGGGTGTGCACATGTTGTGATTGATGGTGTGGTGGCAAAGATTGAAGGTCACAACTTCGCTTTTGACTATCCCGCGCCGAATAATCAGTTTTACTCGTGTGCACCGAACTCGCAGAATCCTGACTGTGTGAGGTTCCTCAACTACATTCGCTCAAGTTCTGACCCTGACAAACGTGTGCGACTCATTGTCAAAAATGGCGGACTCGCAAAGGTCTACCTCAACTGATCACAACTGAAAAAGGAGTTCTCAATGTCAGATCCAGCACATGGCAAGGAAGAGAAGAAAAAGAAAAGCATCGGAGCGATGCTCGGAGGGGTGGCTGCAGTCATCCTCATTCTCATTGTCTTCTTCTATTTCACCGGCGCAACCATTCCAATCCTTGGCGATGCCTTTACGGGAACCGTCAGTGGTTTTGGGACATTTCTCAGCAACTTTGGCCGCAGTGAACTGGTTGTCGCTCGAGGGATTGATGACTTTGGCCATGGCTTCAGGGAAATCTTGATGTCAACCCTGAAAGCACTTCTAGTTGCTCTTGTCTTGGGTGCAATCATCTTTTTGATTCTTGACCAAGTTAAGAAGAAAACAGGTGGGGCAGCTCATGGGGCCGAGCATCACTAGAACCGTGAGACAACACGTACAAAACAACGTCAGCTAGTCTGACAAAAGAGAGGTTACCCTCTCGCACATCGCCTTGTCGCGATGTCGCGATGAAGGTACCCTCTCTTTTTATATTAAAAATATTAAGAATATAAGATAGTAAGACTTTTAAGATAATGGCCATTATTTGTCTTAATAGCAACGTGGTCTTAGTGTCTTCCTAGGTCTTCCCTGTATTTCTCTCTTGTTCCCCAATTTTTCCTTGCAAACCCTATAGTTAAGGCTATACTTAGGAATATACATAAAAATATGAAAAAAATATTCACAACAATATCACTCGCAGCAGCCAATATTGCTATCGCCTTTGCACAGACGACAATAAATATTGGGCAAACAGCAACACAAGGACAGGTTAACGGAGGAGCACTCCTTTCACTCCTTGGACTTGCACAAACAATTGTTGCGCGCCTCGTTCCGTTTGCAATTGGTGTTGCAGTAATCGTATTCTTCTACTTCCTTATTCAGTTTATTGTTAGAGGTTCTTCAGATGGAGCTAAACGAGATGAGTACATGAAAGGTATGGGTTTTTCTATTCTTGCGCTCTTTGTGATGGTGTCTATTTGGGGAATCGTTGGATTTTTGGGAAGTGTATTTGGTATTGGACAAGGAGGAAATGTTCCAGTTCCTGGGGTTCCAGTTCCTGGTAATTAAGATAGTTGAGTATATACATTCATATTTATGAAAAAAACACTACTAGCATGTGCTCTCATTGTTAGTAGTTGTTTTTTTGCTTCTGCGCAATTTCAGATAGGGGATACTAATGTGAATGTTGGAAGAATTTGTAAGGATATAGATGGTAAACCTTTTTGTATCAATCCAATGACTGGGCAGTTTCAAGCTGCAACAGGTGACGGAAATAGTATTGGAGGAAATATTAATACTGGTCAAATCGGAGGGACAGGAAGTATCGGAGGTATTCGTATCGGTGGGTCTTGGAATATTTTTGGAAACGGAGCTGGAAATGGCACCGGGAATTATATGTCAGGATCTGGACAAAATTTTAGCGGCATCTTGGGACTGCTTGCACTCGCACAAACTCTTGTTGCAAGGTTTGTTCCACTTTTAGTTGGTGTTGCACTGCTTGCATTCTTCTGGTTCTTAATAGAATTTATTTGGAAAGGAAAAGAAAGTGCTGACGAACAAGCAAAAGGAAAGAAGGGAATGATGTATTCGATACTTGCGATATTTGTGATGGTGTCCATTTGGGGTATTATTGCATTTATTGGAGGTATTCTCGGTATCAGTCCAGGTGGAACTATGTCTGGGTTTAAGCTACCTGGGGAACGATAGCTACTATGAATGGAGAACAAATACTAGAAAAGGTAATTACAGAAGTATTTAGTCCGATCTATCAAGCGATAGTTGGAGTAGCTTTTTTGTACTTTTTATATGGAGTTGTAATGTTTATTATTAATATGAACGATCCTGAGAAAAAGAACACAGGTAAGCAACATCTTCTTTGGGGCACTGTTGGATTGTTTATTATGCTCTCTGTCGGAGGATTACTTCAACTACTTAATAGCATACTTGATGGAATGTTTGTGTTTTAGAATTTTTTTAACAATGAGATACAGATGTACAGATCTTACTTGTGTACGCTCTTTTTGTAATTGTGCTTTAGAATCTCAGCTACAAGCTACAGCCTCCTACGCTTGCTAGCACCGGAAGTCTTCGTGGCCGGATCAGCAGATTCCGTGTCTTGGACCAAGCTTCTCGAGCTGCGTACTTTCATGTGATATGTTAGAATCAAAAGATATGAATGAATCACATCAAGAACGTATGGAAAAGATTGTTTCCCTCTGTAAACGCCGAGGTTTTATTTTTCCTTCATCAGAAATTTATGGTGGTTTCTCTGGTGTCTATGATTACGGACATTATGGAACACTTCTTCTTAATAATGTAAAAGCTGCATGGCAGAAGAGTGTTGCTCAAGAGCGTATGGATGTTGTACTTCTTGATAGCGCTATTTTTATGCACCCAACAACATGGAAAGCATCAGGCCACATAGATGGGTTCAATGATCCACAAGTTGATTGTCGCAAGTGTAAGAGCCGTTTCCGAGCAGATCATATGCTTGAAGAGTTTGGCATTAACGCTGATAAACAACCACTTGATTGGATCAATACTGAACTCGACAAGCTTCGAGAAGAAAAGAAGCTCGTATGTGCTAATTGTAAAAGTGCCGATCTTACAGAAGCAAAGGTGTTCTCTCTTATGGTGAAGTCTAACCTCGGTTCACCAACAGATGCTCTCACAGAAGACAATGTTGTGTATCTTCGTCCTGAAACTTGCGGTGGTATTTATCTTGAATACAAAAACACCGTCGATTCACTTCACCCAAAACTTCCATTTGGTATTGCACAGATTGGTAAGGCATTTCGTAATGAAATTGTTGCTAAGCAGTTCGTGTTCCGTACTCGTGAATTTGAACAAATGGAGATGCAGTACTTTCATCATCAGTCACAGACAAACAATATTTTTGAACAATGGCATAACTACAGATGGGCTTTTTATCTAGACTATGGTATTCCAGAATCTAAACTTAACTGGCACAAGCATGATAAGCTTGCTCACTATGCATCAGATGCATATGATATTGAATATAATTACGCAATGCTTGGTGGGTTTAAGGAACTAGAAGGGGTGCACGCTCGTGGTGATTGGGATCTTTCTCAGCACAGTAAGTTTTCAGGGCAAGATCTTTCATATTTTGATGAAGCTACAAAGGAGCGCTTCACACCACATATTGTTGAGACATCTGTCGGTGTTGCACGTATGACACTTGCGTTCTTGGATAATGCATACACTGAAGAAGAAGTGGGGGAAGTGGATGTGACTGGTAAAAAAGATACTCGAGTTGTGCTTAAATTAGACAAACGTCTCGCTCCAGTAAAAGTTGCAGTGCTACCACTTTCTAAAAAAGAAGAACTCTCTGTTCCTGCTCAAGCGCTATGGAAGAAGCTTTCAAAGAAGATGTTTGTTGAGTACGATGATACTCAATCAATCGGTAAGCGTTATCGTCGTCAGGATGAGATTGGTACACCATATTGTGTGACTGTTGATTTTGACACCCTTACTGATAATGCAGTGACTGTTCGTGATAGAGATACTATGCAGCAAGAGCGAATCAATCTTGATAATCTCGAAGCTTATTTGGTAGAAAAATTAGGCTAGTATTTCTTATAATCTTTAATCCTAAAGGGATTTAGATAAAAAACAGTCCTTGCTTTTTATTCAAAAATACGGTACTATTACAAAACTATGGCAAAGGCACAAGATAATCTCATTCAGTTAAAGAACAAGGAAACATGCGAAGTATACTGGACTTCTAAGAACAAGAAGCTTGTTACTCGTAAAATTGAACTTAAGAAGTACTCAAAAAAACTTCGTAAGCACATTACTTTCAAGGAAACAAAGAAGTAATACAAGTTATTTTTTGGAACAAAAGGCGCATAAGCGCCTTTTGTTCTATTTGTTCCTTGTTACAAGTAAGCATGATTTGTATTATAGAGAGATATGAGAATTGCAGTTATTGGTCCACAAAACACAGGGAAGTCGACATTTATTCAGGATTTTATTAAAGAGTTTCCTCACTACGTAACAAGAGATGAAACATATCGTGACATTGTAGAAAATAATAATCTTGAAGTAAATCAGAAAACAACCACCGAAAGCCAGAAAGCCATTCGTGATTTTATATTTGGGCAGCTCCGTCATAATACTGACTATAATGTTATTTTTGATCGGTGTATGATTGATAATTTTGTATATACAAGTGTCGCGTATGAAGCGGGTAATATTCCAAAATGGTTTCTTGATGAGACAGAGGGGATGATGAAAGATACGTTACAACTTGTTGATATGTATCTTTTTATTCCTACCGCAGTTTCTATTCCGCTTGTTAATGATGGTACACGTGATATTGATAAAGGATACATCGACATAGTTAATAATCATTTCCTACGTATACTTTTTGAAGTAGTAAGAAAGTATCATCTTAATGTAAAAGTGATATCTGGAACGCGAGAAGAAAGAATCGCACAAGTTAAAAAACTGGTATAATCTAACTATGGATATTGAAGCAAGAAAAAATCAGCTTACCGAAGAAGAGAAAAGAGTTCTTGTAGATGGTGGAACTGAGGCACCATTCTCAGGTGCTTTACTAGATGAGCACCGTAAGGGTGCTTTTAGATGTAAGATTTGCAATCAAGAACTTTTTTCTTCAGAGACTAAGTTTGATTCTGGTACTGGTTGGCCATCGTTTGATAAGGCAATAGAAGGGTCTATACGATATGTAGAAGATATAAGTCATGGTATGAGTCGTGTAGAGGTAAGGTGTAGTAAATGTGATGCACATCTAGGACACGTGTTCCCAGATGGTCCAACAGGTACAGGTAAGCGATATTGTATGAACTCAGTGTGTCTTGCGTTTGAGGAAAATAAAGGAGGTGACTCAAAGTAATTCCCTTTGCTGTATACGCTTTTTTTTGGTATAGTGCATGGGTGCTAGCGTCTCAGGAATAGGCATGCGTAGGATAGGCGGGAGGCTTTGAAGCGGCGGATGAATGAAAGTTGTGGCGAGCGAAATCGCATCCGTTAGGAATTCCGGTTCCCGTGGAGCCAACAGTGAAATACCAGCCCTTGTGTGTTTCTGGATGCTAGCACATCCTTTTGGGCCTATAGTTTAGTGGCAGAACAACGGCCTCCAAATCCGTTGGTCGAGGTTCGATTCCTCGTGGGCCCGCCATTGACAGCTAGCACGAGATGTGTTGTTATAACATATCTCGTGCTAGCTCTATTAGGGTAAGTATTTTTAAGTGTATTTTGTTATACTTTAGAAATGAATGATAGAGAAGCGCTATTTCAAAAAGCAGAATCACTAAAAACTGAAGGTGATTTTCTGCTACAAGAATCTAAGTTACTTGAATTATTAGCTGAATATGGAGAAGTACATATTACTGGTGCTTATTCAGTTAATTTAATGGCACACGGTGACATTGATTTGTATGTAGTATTATCACCTTTTGATAAACATAAGGTATACGAGGTTTTAAATAAACTTATAGTTCAAGATTATTTTAGAGGGTTTTATTATGGTGACTATATTAAGAATCCAAAGGATGGTTTTCCTAGTGGTTATTATATTGGACTTAACACGATAAACAATGGAGAATTTTGGAAATTTGATCTATGGTTTGTTGATGAGACTGATAAAGGAAAAGATGATTATATGGAATTTATCAAAGCAAATCTTACTGACGAATCTAGATATAAAATATTAAAATTAAAGACCGAAAGAAATGAAAAGAAAGAAGATACTTCGAGTTTTTCTATTTATAATAATGTGCTTGAGAAATAAATATGGAAATTATTGCAACAATAACAGAATCTGATGTGTATAAAGAAAGGGAGCCAACCCCTAAAGAGTCGTATGGACCATTAAGAAAAACATCAAGAGTTGCGTTGTTCGATGAACACAACAATGTTGCTCTTCATTATTATTCAACCAATGGTGGGTATTTTATGATTGGTGGTGGAGTTGAAGATGGAGAAAGTATAGAAGACGCATTAATAAGAGAAGTAAAAGAAGAAGTTG
>JACCDT010048353.1_pt1 | contig 18297 bp, 17 predicted proteins | sample 7446291 | NCBI WGS metagenome assembly JACCDT01 (sample SAMN15323446, study PRJNA562643) | freshwater metagenome | isolation source: river surface water | place: USA:Blue River Watershed | collected 2017-08-17 | reverse complement strand
CGGCACAGGCCCAGCAGGCGTGGTTCACGTTGGTGACGACAGGGAATGCGAAAACACTGCCCGAGCTGCAGCAGCTCGTCGCGGCTTATCCCGAGCTGCTGAACCAGCGGTCCGCCGGCAAGAAGGGCCAGCCGGCGCTGCTTCAGGCGCTCACGCAGGGCCGCAAAGAGATCGTCGCGTGGCTGCTCTCGCAGCCTGGCCTCCTCATCTCCCTCAATCTGGGCGCCTTGCTGCAGGACGTGCTGGATCAGATCGGCATTGTCGAAACTCGTCACGCGTCAGGGATCCGGCTGCTGCTGGAAGCGGCGGTCAAACGGCATGATCAGCGGACGAGCGGCGAGCATTCACGGCAGCGGCCGGATGCGCCGCCGCTGAGCAAGAGAGCGCTGCAGGAAAGCCGGGCGACGCTGCTGACAGAGGGACACAAGACGTCACTCGGAAGCGTCATCGCACTGCGCCCCTTGCTGGAGGAATGCAAGCTGATTGCACCGAATCGGCCGTCCAAATCGGTAGAAAAGCCCAAAGTCGAACAGATATCGGTCAATTCCCGCACGATGAATGCCGGGAAAAGACTGCCGATGGATTCGGGTTTCGCGACACTGACGATAGCCGCCACTGCTGGCGACACTGAAACAGTCAAAGCCGTATTAAAGTCCGCCAACAATGCAGACGCACTGGCAAAAACGCGGGACAGCCGCGGCTGGACTGCGCTCATGCATGCCGCTCGCGGAGGCCATACGGCAACGGTGATGGCGATACTCAATGCCGTCGAAGATCGCGATACGTTGGCATGCATGCAGAGCAATGCCACCGAAGATCTCGATACGTTGGTATTCATGCAGGGCAATGCGGTCGCCGATTTCGAAACCTTGATGCACAGCGGTGCCGGCACCAGCGCTCTGATGCAAGCCGTAATGTCTCGCAATCCTGAGACAGTCAAAGCCATATTAAACGCCGTTACCGATAAAGATAAGCTGGCATGTCTGCAAAACAAGGACGGCCAGACTGCGCTGACCAGCGCTATCTATAAACACAATGTGCAAACAATCGTAGCGATATTAAGTGCTGTCAAAGAGCCAGACACGTTGATAGGCATGAAGGATAGATTTGGTTTCACTGCGCTGTCGATCGCCACAGCTCATGACGATATCGACATATTCAGGGCGATATCTGAGCGGATAACGGATTGGGATAATCAGGCAAAAATACGGAGTTTTAATACCGCAACCACACTCGCGCTCGCCGATATCCGAGGCGGCCGGGAGAAATTTGAAACAATATTAAATGCCGTTACCGATAAAGCTGCGCTGTTACGCAGCCCGTCTGCTCCCGATATAAATCCTGTAATCAGCACTGCCTACGACAGCATCGCGGAATTAATCAGAGAGGCACCCGATAAATTTTGACGATAACTCCTCGGGCAAGCCGCCGTAATCAAAGCATCGCCAGCGGCCGTTTGCGCTTCGGCGGCGGATACAGCGCATCGATGCGCGCGAGGGTGTCGGCGTCGAGTCTGACGACAGCCGCAGCGAGGTTCTCGTCGATGCGCGCCGGCGTCGACGACTTCGGTATCGCGATCACGCCGCCACTGCGCACCGTCCATGCCAGCGCCAGTTGCGCGGCCGTCAGCCCGAGCGGTTGCGCGATCGCGGCGAGCCCGCTGTCTTGCGCAAGCTTGCCAGAGCCCAGCGGCGTATAGGCCATCAGCGGCATCTGCTGACCGGCCATCGCCGGCAACAGGTCGAATTCGGGGCCGCGTGCCAGCAAGCTGTAATACACCTGGTTGGCTGCACAGTGCTGCAGACCCAGCCGCCGTTCGGCGCTGCACCACGCATCGAGCTCGGCCAGATCGAAATTGCTGACGCCCCAATCGCGGATCAGCCCGCGCTCGCGCAGCGCGGCAAAACCCTCGAGTGTGCGCTCATACGGCACATTGCCTTCCCAATGCAGCAGGAGCAGATCGACATAGTCGATGCCCAGCCTCTGCAGGCTGGCCTCGCACGCGGCAATCGTACCGTCGCGCGTCGCATGCATCGGCAACACCTTGGTGACGATGCACAGGCTGTCGCGCCGCTGCGCGCCGAAGGCCTTCAATGCCTGACCGACGATGCGCTCGGCACCGCCATCGGCATACATCTCGGCAGTGTCGATCACGCGGACGCCGCGCTCCAGCGCATGCAGCACGGCGTTCGCCTCGGCCTGCGCGGCCGCGCGCGACTCGCCCATGTGCCAGGTGCCGAGGCCGATGGTTTGCTCTTTGAAGACGGACAGCAGGTTCATTGGCGGATGACTCGTGTGAGACCGTGAAGTTTCACGATGCGCAGCAATAGCCAGAACCGCGACGATGCCTGCAGCACCGTCGCGCCGGGCCGGTCAGCAAGATCACTGCCGGCTCAGAACACGCCCGGATAATTGCCGCCGTCGATCAGCAGGTTCTGGCCGGTAATGTAGCCGGCCTGCGCGCTGCACAGGAACGCGCAGTACGCGCCGAACTCGTCCGGATCGCCGAAACGGCGCGCCGGTATCGATTGCTGGCTGGCCGACAGCATATCGTCGGGCGCCTTGCCCTGCGACGCCGCCAGCTTGCCGATCATGCCAACCAGCCGATCGGTCGCAAATGAGCCGGGCAGCAGGTTGTTGATGGTGACGTTGTGCATCACCGTCTCGCGTGCGATGCCGGCGATGAAGCCCGTCAGCCCCGAGCGTGCGCCGCCGGACAGATCGAGCATCCTGATCGGCGCCTTCACCGAGCTGGACGTGATGTTGATGATGCGGCCAAAGCGGCGGGCGATCATGCCGTCCACCGTCGACTTGATCAAATCGATCGGCGTCAGCATGTTGTTCTCGACCGCACGGCGCCAGTCATCGAGACCGAACTGGCGGAAATCGCCGGGCGGCGGGCCGCCGGCATTGGTCACGAGGATGTCCGGCGCCGGGCAGGCGGCCAGCACCTGCTGCCGTCCTTCCGGGGTGGTGATGTCGCAGGCGACCGCCTGCACGCTCGCACCGTTCGCTGCGGCGAGGTCCTGCATCGCGGCGCGGGTCGCGTCCAGCGTGGCGGCGTCGCGCGCCACAATGGTCACGTTCACGCCCTCGCGCAGCAGCGCCTCGGCACAGGCGCGGCCCAACCCTTTGCTGGCGCCGCAGACCAGCGCGTTCCTTCCCCTGATTCCCAGATCCATGATGCGTTCGTCTCCTTTACTTGTGGTCAGCCTTCTTCTGCGAGGAAGTTTGCCACAAGCTGCGCGAAGCGCGCCGAATGCTCGATCTGGGTCCAGTGGCCGCAGCGGCCGTACACATGCAATTGCGAGCGCGAGATCAGCTGCGACAGCCGCACCGAATTCTGCAGCGGGATCACTTTATCTTCACGGCCGTGCACGATCAGCGTTTCCTTGTCGATCTTCGCGATGTCGGCCTCGGCGCTGGCCAGTGCATCGACCGAGCGCTGGCGCGGCGCCGGGAACATCTGCGAATAGCTCTCATGAAAGCCCGGCCGGATGCTGGCCTCATAGCGCAGCTGCGCCAGCTCATCATTCACCAGCCCGCGGTCGTAGGCGAATACGTCCATGATGCGGCGCATGTTCTCGAACGACGGCTGATAGCCCCAGATCTCGTCGAGCGCCGGCGTGATCGGGAAAGACACACCGGCCGCGCCCATCAGCACCAGCCGGCGCACGCGCTGCGGATGGCGGATCGTCAGCGCCAGCGACAGCGCGCCGCCGAAAGAATTGCCGACCAGATCGACCTGCTCCAGCCCGAGCGCGTCGAGAAAATCAATCGCCTGCTTCACCCAATTGTCCATGCTGTACTCATAGCCGGCCGGCCGCTCGGTAAAGCCAAAGCCGACCATGTCCGGTGCCAGCACGCGGCGCGACCTCGCCAGCTCGGGCATCACCAGCCGCCAGTTGGCAAATGCCGATACGCCCGGACCGGAGCCGTGGATCATCAGCACCGGGAAGCCGCTGCCGACATCGTGATAGTTGACCTGAATGCCGCCGGCCGTGATGCTGCGGCCGATCTCGGGGGATGCGATGGTAGTGCTCATGCTGTCCTCATGAAGTCTTAAAAAGGTTGTTGCCGTCGCGGATGACGCGAACGATCAATTCGGGCGTGGCGCGAATGTGGCTCTCGAGCGCGAGCGCAGCACGCGCGTCCTGGCCGGCGATCGCGGCCTCGAAAATCTGCCGGTGCTCGGCATGCACATCGCGCCCGCTGTGCAGGCCGATCGCATAACGGCGGTAGCGCTCGGCATGCTGGGTCAGCTGCCTCACCAGCCGCAGCGTCCAGGGCGAGCCGCAGTCGGCCAGCAGCGCCTCATGGAAGGCGGCATTCGCTGCTTCCCAGCGCCGCACATTCTCGTCGCGCAGCGGCTGCTCCAGCGCCGACAATTGCTCCCAGGCCGCCGACAGCCGTGCGCGCCACTCTGCGCCGCCATGGCGCACCGACAGCCGCAGCGCCTCGGTCTCGACGGCGACGCGTACATTGGTCACATCGGTCAGGTCTTCGATGCTGATCGGCGCGACCGTGAAGCCGCGCTGTCCTTCGGCCACGACGATGGCCTCACTCACCAGCCGTGACAAGGCCTCGCGCACGGTGCCGGCACCGACGTCATAGCGCAGCTTCAGGTGCTCGACCAGCAGCTTCTCGCCGGGTACCAGCCGGCCGTTCAGGATGTCCTCGCGCAGCAGCCCGTAGGTGCGCTCGATCAGTGTGCGATAGCCCGCGCCTTCTTGTCCGGACTCCGCCACGCTGATCACTGATTTTTTTGCCACTCTTGTGCTCCGATGTTTCTCTTGCTTGCTCTTGCATGCGTTCGCGCCGCACGCAGGCTCAGCGCTCGCGGATGCGCTGCAGCCGGTACGACAACTGCGGCCGCGTCAGGCCGAGCGCACGCGCCGCCGCCGACAGGTTGCCGCCGGCGCGCTCGACCGCCTGCTGGATCAGGCCGTCCTCGAGCGCATCGAGCGACAGCCCGCGCTTCTGTAATTCTTCATAGAGCGTGCCCAGGTCTTCGGACTGGCCACGCTTGAGTTCGCCACTGGCGCCGACCGTCACTTGCGGCGTCGGCGGGGCCACCGCGAACAGGTCCTCGACATCGACCATCTGGCCGGGCGGCGTGATGATCACGCCGCGCTCGATCAGGTTTTCCAGCTCGCGCACATTGCCCGGCCATGCGTAGCTGCGCATCGCGTCCAGCGCGCGGTCGGCAATGCCGGCCACGCGCTTGTTATGCAGCGCCATAAAGTGCTGCAGCATATGGTTGGCCAGCGGCTCGATGTCTTCCACGCGCTCGCGCAATGACGGTATTGCGATCGGATAGACATTCAGCCGGTACATCAGGTCGCGCCGAAAGCGCCCGGCCTCGACCGCTGCCTGCAGATCGACGTTGGTGGCGGCGACCACGCGCACATCGACCTTGCGCGTGGTGGTACCGCCGAGGCGCTCGACCTCGCCGGTCTGCAGCACCCTCAGCAGCTTGGCCTGCGCGGCCGGCGGCAGTTCGCCCAGCTCGTCGAGGAACAGCGTGCCGCCGTCGGCGCGCTCGAAACGGCCGGGCCGCGCGGCGCCGGCGCCGGTGTAGGCGCCCTTTTCTGCGCCGAACAGCTCGCTCTCGATCAGATCGTGCGGCAGCGCTGCGCAATTGATGGCAATAAAAGGCTTGGCCGCGCGCGGACTCATCGCGTGCAGCGTGCGTGCGAAGCGCTCCTTGCCGACGCCGGTCTCACCGGTCAGCAAGACCGTCACCTGCGTCGCGGCTGCCTTGCGCAAGAGACCGATCGACTTTTCAAATGCCTTTGAGCGCCCGATCAGGTCGCCCAGGTCATCGCAGGGCTGCAGCGAATCGCGCAGGCTGTCGAGATCGGCCTGCAGGTCTTCGATCCTGACCAGCAGCGAGTCGGCCTCATAGTCTTCCTGCATCTGCGCCGCGTCCGGCCAGTCTTTCAGCGGGCGGCCCTCGATCAGGCAGTGCTCGTGGCCGCAGGCGGCGCACTGCACTTCCTTATAGAGGATCTGCTGGCCGAAAAACGCGGTCGTGAAGCCCGACGCATAGCCGATCAACATCCAGCACACCGCTTCGGTCTGCGGCCCGAAATCGCGCAGGTGTACCTCGACCTCCCATGAATGGTCCCAGCGGAACAGGCCGTGATAGCTGCCCTTCTCCAGGTCGAACTCGCAATGCTCGGGCGTGACCTGCACAGCGCCTTCCAGCATGTGCAGCTGCGGGCCGACGGTGAACTGCTCGAACGGACTGCCGTTCGGCCGCACCTGCCGTGCCAGCGCCGCATCGCGCAGGCCCGACGCATAGCCGGCGCGCTTGAGCACGCGGCGTGTCTGCTCGAAGCCAATCGTCTGGATCAGCTCCTTGCGCAGGCTGCCCAGCCCGCCCAGATGCAGCAGCAGCATTCGATGCCCGGCGAGCCAGATGCGGCCGTCGCTGGCCGAAAAATGGACCAGACGACGCAGATCGGCATCGCTCGGGAAGGGCGGCAGGTTGTCGGTGGTCATCGCGTAATTATCGATAAATTTTCAGGAAAGGGAAGTTCTTTCTACAAAGACCCTGTTGGCGTATTTCATCATTTGATCAAATCAGGCCGAAAAGCATTCGATGATTTCATCAAATTTCTGCCAAATACCGCCATTATTGCTGTGCCGCACCATGAAGACGCAGAAAAGCCGGCCACTGTTTCGCTGAGCAAAACCAAGCCTTTCCGGGCATTTATCGAGATTCTTGGGATTTTGCCGGGAGAGCTGGCACGGCACTTGCGAAGGGATATAAGTCCGCCGGATAACTTGTTATAGGGCAACTGATCTGATTATGAGCGCACCGACTTCAAATTCCAAGCCGACCGCTGCCGCCCCCGGCAGCATCGACGCGCTGGTCACGGACGAGGCCACCCTGGCTCGCCGTTACGTGCGCATCACCGATCGGCAACCTAACGGCATCGTCGCCTTCGAGTTCTCCGTCGGCTGGCCGGACATGAGCGTCGAGCTGGCACTGCCAGAGGCCATGTTCAACGAGTTTTGTTCAAAAAATAACGTGCAATTCCTCGCCGATCCGGTGGGAGAAAAGCTGGGAGACCATCATGACGAGCATTGATCTGCAGGCGAAGGAAATCAAGCCGGCGCGCAATACCTACACCCATGTGGCGAAGTACATCGGCGGCGACAAGCCGGCGACGCGCTATCAGGAAGCGACCTTCGGCGCCCAGCCGACGCAGAACTTCCACTACCGTCCGACCTGGGATCCGCAGCATGAACTGTTCGACGCCTCGCGCTCGGCCATCAAGCTGGCCGATTGGTATGTCCTGAAGGACCCTCGTCAGTATTACTACGCCACCTGGACCATTACCCGCGCGCGCCAGCATGAAGCGGTCGAGGCCAACTATCAGTTCGTCGATTCGCGCGGCCTGCTCTCGCGCATGACCGACGAAGTGCGCGAGAGCGCCTGCCGCGTGCTGATGCCGCTGCGCCATGTAGCGTGGGCCGGCAACATGAACAACACCTTCATCTGCGCATACGGCTACGGCACCGCGCTGACGGCCGCCGCCAACTTCCACGCGATGGACCATCTGGGCATCGCGCAATACCTGACCCGCTTCGGCCTGGCGGTCGATGAGCCGGGCGTGCTCGACGCCGGCAAGAACGACTGGCTGAACGACCCGCGCTGGCAAGTGCTGCGCCGGCTGGTCGAGGACACGCTGGTCATCAAGGACCCGATGGAAATGTTCGTCGCGCAGAACCTCGCGGTCGACGGCATGGTGTACCCGCTGATCTACGGCGCCTATATCGATGAATACCTGACGCTCAAAGGCGGCACCGCCGTCGCGATGCTGACCTCGTTCATGCCCGAGTGGCACGACGAATGCGCACGCTGGGTCGATGCGGTGGTCAAGGCCGCGGCCGCCGAATCGGACGAGAACAAGCAGATCGTCACCGGCTGGATCAGTGACTGGGCCGACCGCGTGCAGGCCGCGCTGGCGCCGGTGGCCGAGATCGCGCTCGGCGAGCACGGCCAGGAAGCGCTGGCTGAGACGCGCACCGCCTTCAACGCGCGCGTGGCCAAGATCGGCATCGCGCTGCCGGCAGCGGCCGCCGCCGCGTAAACAACATAAGACCAATCATATTCAAGGGGAAGACATGTCCAACGTATTCATCGCGTTCCAGGCCAATGAGGAATCGCGGCCGCTGGTCGACGCCATCGTCGCCGATAACCCGGACGCGCAGGTGGTGTATTCGCCGGGCCTGGTGAAGATCGACGCGCCGGGACGCCTGGTGATCAAGCGCGAGACGGTGGAAGAGATCATCGGCCGCCGCTATGACCTGCAGGAGCTGCAGATCAACCTGGTCACGCTGTCGGGCAACCTCGACGAGGACGATGACCAGTTCGTGCTGAGCTGGAAGCACTGATCCCCTCACCCACGCGAGCCTGCCATGGACAAGCGAGTCGAGAGAAAGAAGCCGGACATCGCCGCGCGCTACGCGACGATGACGCAGGACCTGTGCTGGGAGCCAAGCTACCAGTCGCAGGAGAAGGTGTTCCCGCATGCGCGCTATGAAGGCATCTGCGTGCATCACTGGGATCAATGGTCCGATCCGTTCCGCATGACCATCGATGTCTGGTGGCGACAGCAAGGCGAGAAAGACAAGCGGCTGTATGCCGTGATGGACGCGTTCGCGCAGAACAATGGGCAGCTGGGCGTGTCCGATGCGCGCTATATCAACGCCGTGAAGCTGGTACTGCAGGCCTTCGCGCCGCTGAAGTACACGCTGCACCGCGCACTCGCGCATGCCAGCCGCCAGATCGGCGGCGACGCACTGCGCATCGCCGCCCAGCTGCAGGCCAGCGACGAGCTGCGCCACTCGCAGGGCCAGACCCACGCGGCGTCGATCTACAACAAATACTTCAACGGCCTGCATTCCGCGCCGCAGTGGTTCGACCATGCGTGGTACCTGGCACCGGTAAAGAGCTTTGCGGAAGACGTGGCCAGCGCCGGCCCGTTCGAGGCGCTGATCGCGACCAGCTTCGGTTTCGATGCGCTGCTGTCGGACCTGCTGTTCGTGCCCTTCATGTCGGGCGCCGCGCACAACGGTGATCTGTCTCTGGTGCCGGCCAGCTTTTCTGCACAGGCCGACACCGCGCGCCACAAGGCGCTGGGCATCGCCACCGTGCGCTTCCTCGCGCAGCAAGACCCGCAGAACCTGCCGATCCTGCAACGCTGGATCGACAAATGGTTCTGGCGCAGCTTCCGGCTGATGCCACTGGTAGCAATGATGCAGGACTACATGCTGCCCAAGCGGATGGCGAGCTTCAAGGAAGCATGGCAGACCTATGTCGAGGCGCCGGTGACGGCGCTGTTCGACGAGCTGGCGCCGCTGGGCATCCGCCGCCCGGCCGGCTGGAAGGATGCCTGCGCAGCGCGAGAGCATCTGAGCCATCAGGCATGGAACGCATTCTATGGCTGGGGCGATGCCGTCGCCTTCCACACCTGGGTGCCCGGCGCCGACGAGCTGGCCTGGCTTGACCGCAAGTATCCGGACAGCTTTGACCGCTGGTACCAGCCTCGGCTGGCCTACTACGCGCAGCGCGAGGCTGCCGGCCACCGCTATTACAACCGCGCGCTGCCCATGCAGTGCCAGGTCTGCCAGCAGCCGATGGTCTTCACCGAGCCGGGCAGCCCGCGCTGGATCGCCTATCGAGAAAGCACGCATAACGGCGAGACCTTCCATTGCTGCAGCGACCACTGCGCCGACATCTTCGCGCACGAGCCGGCGAAATATGTGCAGGCAAAGCTGCCGTCGCACGAAGCACTGCACCTGCACCGCGACAAGGCCGGTATCGACAGCGTGGTCGCCGGCCTGCCGAAAGCCTCAGCGGCGGAGTGCGGCATCGACACCGCGCGCGACGGCGGCGAATTCCACCATTCCGAGGACGCGATGAATTTCGCCACCTGGGGCGGCGGCCAGGACATGAAGGAGGCCCAGCTGTGAGCATGACCACTCTTGGCAATGAACACGCGGCGTCGCATGACAGCGCCGCCCGCTTCAGCCAGCCGCTGCTCTACATCGGCTGGGACGAACACATGATGTTCGCAGCGCCTGCGGTACTGCCGTTGTCGCCCGACACCAGCTTCGCGCAGCTGCGCGAGCAGGTGCTGCCGAAGCTGTATGGCGAACATCCGGAATTTGCGCAGATCGACTGGTCGCGCGTGCAATGGTTTCGCGGCGACGTGATGTTCACGCCGCGCGCCGACGGCACGCTGGCCGCGCATGGCTTCAGCCACAAGTCGGTGCTGCGCTTCAGGACTCCCGGGTTGGAGGGATTGCGCGGTTCCTGCGGCTGACGCAGGCGCAGTGCGGCGTGGCGCAGCCTTTACGGTCCGGCTGCGCCGCGTGGCGGTTACGGGACCGGCAGCAAAAAAACACGATAACGGAGACAGCAACAGATGAACAAGACCACCATTCTCGGCGGCGCCGTTGCCGCAGCGCTCAGCCTCGCTGCCAGCGGTGCGATGGCCAATGACAAGTGCGGACTCGGCAACGGCAAGAAGGCCAGCGGCGAGCCGATCCAGATCGGCGCCATCGTCGGCAAGACCGGCCCGGAAGACTTCTCGTCGTCGGCGCGCGCAGCGCAGGCCTACTTCAGCTGCGTGAACGCCAACGGCGGCATCAACGGCCGTCCGGTCCAGTACACCGTGCAGGACGACACCTGGAACCCGGAAGTGGCCTCGCAGGCCGCCAACAAGCTGGTGAAAGATACCAAGGTCGTCGCGATGGCCGGCTCGTCGTCCTTCGTCGAATGCGGCGCGAACAATAATCTGTATGCGCAGGAAGGCGTCGCCGCCGTCTCCGGCGTGGGCGTGCCGCGTGCCTGCTTCTTCGGCAAGAACTACATCTCTTTCAACCAGGGCCCGCGCCAGTCGACGCTGGGTGCTGCGCAGTACATCACCGAGACCTTCAAGCTGAAGAGCCTGACCTGCGTCGCGCCGGGCATCCCCGGCTTTGGCGACTGGGTGTGCGGTGGCGTCGAATCGTATGGCAAGGCTAACAAGATCCCGGTGAAGACCGTGATCTTCGATCCGGGCCAGCTCGACGGCAATGCGATCGCGCTGCAGATCGCCGCAGCGAAAAGCGAAGGCGTGGTGCTCGGCATGCCGCGCGGGATGATGCTGCCCATCCTCACTGCCGCCGAACAGCAAGACCTCGGCAAGAGCGTCAAGTGGGGCCTGCCGACGTCCGCCTATCACGCCGATATGCCGAAGGCCGTGGGCAAGTACTGGCATGACAAGCTGCACGTGCACATGGAGCTCGAGCCGATGGACGGCACCGGTCCGGACAACACGAACTGGAAGGCCATCATGGACAAGTACGGCGACAAGAAAGACCCGCGCGACACCTTCTCGCAGGCCGGCTTCCTGGCGGCGAAAGTCGTCACCGATGCGCTGTTGACCGTCAAGGGCAATGTCGACCGCAAGTCGGCCTATCAGGCGATTGCGAATACGAAGAACTACAAGAGCGACATGATGTGCGCGCCCTGGTACTTCGGCCCTGGCGAGCGCCATCAGCCGAACCACAAAGGCCGTGCCGCGCTGCTGGTCAAGGGCGGCTTCAAGACCCTGACCGACTGCTACCAGTCGAAGGACGCCGAGCTCGAGGACGTGCTGAAGCTCGAGGCCAAGGGCGGCCTGGTCAACTAAGCGACGATCCTTCAACGCGAACCGGGTAGATCATGGAAACACTGCTCCCTTTTATTGTCGTCGGCATCAGCGTCGGCGCGGTGTATGCGCTGTCGGGCGTGGGCCTGGTGGTGCTGTACCGCGCCAGCGGGGTCGTCAACTTTGCGTTCGGCGCGCTCGGCGGGCTGGCTGCGATGGTGTGCTGGCAGGTGCTCGACCTCGAGTATGACGACTGGATGGGCTGGGTGGCCGGCGTGGGCGCCGCGACCCTGTTGTCGTGGGCGTACGGCCGCTTCATCGCGCCGTCGCTCACGCATCAGGACCGCGTGGTGCGCGCGATGGCCACGCTCGGCTTCGCGTTGATGATCATGGGCATCGCCCAGTGGTACTGGGGCGATGACCCGCGCCGGCTGGTGCTGCCGACGGACTCGGAAGGCATCGAGTTCGACGGCCGCCGGCTGATCAGCCACACCCGTGTCGCCGCGCTGCTGTTCGCGGCCGGCGCCACGGTCGGCATGCTGTGGCTGCTGGCGAAAACGCCGCTGGGCCTGCGCATGCGGGCGCTGCAAAGCAACCGCGTGCTGGCCGCGCTGGTGGGCGTGCGCGTCAAGCGCGTCGACACCTGGGCGTGGACGCTGGCGGGCCTGCTGGCCGGCATCAGCGGCCTCTTCATGGGCAACATGGTGCGGCTCAACCCGACCGTGCTGACCTTCCTCGTGATCCCCGCCATGGCCGCGGCCATGGTTGGACGGATGAATTCCCTGACGGCGACGGTGATCGGCGGACTGGCGATCGGTGTGATCGAGTCCCTGCTGAACCTCGTTCCCGACGTGCAGCGCTACGGCTCCGCCACCGCCTTCGTGGTCGCGATCAGCGTGGTGCTGTGGCAGCAGCGGCATGGCATCGGCCTGTCGCGTGACAACAGTCATCTGGAGTAAGACGTCATGGCTCGCAACAAGGACAAACCTGATATTCCGCCGGGCTCGCCATTCCAGCGCGTGCGCCCGATGCTGATCACCTTCTTCGTCGTCGCGCTGATCGGCCCCTGGCTGTTCTCGTCGTACTGGCTGAACACCTTCTCGACGGTCGCCTGTCTGACGCTGGCGGCCGGCACGGTGTCGCTGCTGTACGGGCAGCTCGGCATGGTCTCGCTGGCGCAGTTTGCGCTCTCCGGCGTGGGCGGCTGGTTCTGCCTGCGCCTGATTCACGGCATCGGCCTGCCGTTTGAGCTGGCACTGGTACTGGGCGCGCTGATCGCCGGGCTGTTCGGCCTGATCCTCGGCCTGCCGGCGCTGCGCATGCGCGGCCTGTACCTGGCGCTGCTGACGCTGATGATCGCCGCCGCCGTGCAAGTGGTGGTGAACGTGATCGGCTTTCCTGACGGCGGCGCCGGCTGGACCGGCAAGGTCGTCAATGGCCAGCGCCTGATGATCGAGCGGCCGTGGATCGCCACCAGCGACGCCGGCTACTTCCGCTATGCGATGTTCTGGCTGGCGGTCGGCATGGGCCTGATCGAATGGGCGCGCACCACCCTGCCCGGCCGGGCCTGGGGCCTGATCCGCAAGAGTGAGGCCGCAGCCATCGCCGCCGGCGTGTCGGTAGTCAGATACAAGGCGCTGGCATTCGGCATGGCCGGCGCGCTCGCCGGTCTGGCCGGTGGCCTGCTGGCCGGTCTGAACGGCCAGCTCGACAACACCGGCTTTCCGGTCAGCCAGTCGATCCTGCTGTATGCACTGACCATCGTCGGCGGTGCGTATCACTGGATGGGCGCGGTGTTTGCCGGCCTGCTGATCCGCGCGCTGCCGGCGCTGCTGAACGACCACGGCGTCGATGGCAACCTGGCCAATGCGTTCTACGGCTTCGCGCTGCTGGTGTCGCTGATCCAGGGCCGCAAGGGCCTGGCCGGACAGCTGGCCGACTTCTACAAATTCGTGCGCATGAGCCGCATCGTCGAAGGCTCCGTGATCTGGGGAGTGATCTCCGTGGGACTGGCCATCGTCGCCGCCAAAACGGAAGCGATGGGCTTTGCCGGCGCGCTGTTCCTCGCGCTGGTGGCGCTGCTGTTCCGGCAGGCGATCCCCGGCGTCTGCTGGCTGCTGCTGGGCTTCTTCGGCAAGCGTGTGCAGGACGGCGCGGAAGACCTCGAGGCCTGGCTGTCGCTGCGCGTGGCGCGGGTGGCCGAGGCCTTCGGCCTGCTGCCTGACCATCGCATCCTGAAGCGCGCGCTGAATGTGCTCTTCATCGGCGGCTTCGTCGGCTGGGTGGTCCAGGGCGTGTTCGATGTCGACTTCATGGTAGCGCTGGCGATCCTGTGGGGCGCAATTGCGCTGCGCTTCCTGATCGAGCTGTCGCTGTATCCGGCGATCCTGCCGCTGCGGCAGAAAATCGATGAAAAATATCCGAAGCCTTTCGCGGCCTATCGCTGACCGGGAGCCGACATGATTGAAATTCACGACCTCTGTGTGCAGTTCGGCGGCGTCAAGCCGATCGATGGCCTGACCGTCACGCTGAACCGCCCCATCGTCGGCCTGATCGGCCCTAACGGCGCCGGCAAGACCACGCTGCTGAACGTGCTGTCCGGCTTCGTGACGCCGCGCCGCGGCTGGGTCAAGCTGAACGGCGAGCTGATCACCGACGTGCCGGCACATCGCCGTGCCGAACTCGGCCTGCGCCGCACCTTCCAGACCGACCAGATCGCCGAAGACCTGACGCTGCTGGAAAACGTGCAGGCCATCGCCGACCACGCGCACTTCGAGAACCGCGACGCCGAAAAGAAGGCGGTGCTGGGCGCGATCGACTTCGTCGGCCTGTCGCACCGGCTGCACCGCAAGGGCAGCGACCTGTCGACTGAAGAGCGCCATCTGGCCGAGATTGCGAAGGCCCTGATCGGCAACCCGAAGCTGGTGATGCTGGACGAGCCGGGCGCCGGCATGAGCGAGACCGAATCCGAGCACCTGCAGAAAGTCATCAAGGGCATTCCCGGCTACTGCAAGGCGCAGGTATTCCTGATCGACCATGACGTCGACCTGATCTCGGCCTGCTGCCACGAGACGATGGTGCTCGATTTCGGCAAGCTGCTCGCGCTGGGACCGACGCTGGAAGTGCTGAAAAAACCCGAAGTGCAACAGGCCTACCTGGGCAACTTCGATGACCTGGAGGTGGCCGCATGAGCGCCAAGACACCCCCCGCCAACCTGCGCCCGGGCTGGCTTGAAGTCCGCAATCTGGTGATGGTGCGCGGCACCAAGGCCGTCACGCAGGCGATCGAGCTGCGCATCGCGCCCGGCAAGATCACCGCACTGGCCGGTGCGAACGGCGCCGGCAAGACCAGCACCGTGCTCGGCATTGCCGGCGTGGTCGAACCGGCCTTCGGCGAGATCTGGCTCGACGGCCACGATCTGGTCGGACTGGATGCCGACGAGATCCGTCGCCGTGGCATCGCCACGGTGCCGGAAGGCCATCAGGTGCTGCGCGAACTGACGGTGCGCGACAACCTGCTGGTCGCGTCCGGCGGGCTGTCGCGCGGCGAAATGAATGCATCGATCGAGCGCGTGCTCGGCCTCTTCCCTGAACTGAAAGAAAAGCTGCAGCAACCGGCCGGCGATCTCTCCGGCGGCCAGCAGCAGATGGTCGCGATCGCGCAGGCGCTGATCGTCGAGCCGCGTTTCCTCGTGATCGACGAACTGTCGTTCGGCCTGGCGCCGACCATCGTCGCGCGGCTGGTGCCGATCATCCGCAAGATCGCAGACAGCGGCATCGGCGTGCTGCTGATCGAGCAGTTCACGCAGCTCGCACTGGCGCTGGCCCACCATGTGTACGTGATGTCGCGCGGCGGCGTCTCGTATGACGGCGAGCCCGGCAAGCTGCGCGACGACCCTGAGATTCTGCATCGGGCCTACTTCCCTGTCAGCGACCGGGAAGCGGTGGGACTGTAGAACGCATCACAACGCCAATAAGAGAGCTGTAGCTCCGGACACTGAATACCTCACCCGAAAATCATCCTACGCGGAGACAACCGATGGACACTCGAGTAGTCAAGAAAAAACTGGGACTGAAAGAACGCTACGCCGCCATGACCCGCGGCTTGCACTGGGATACCACCTATCAGCCGATGGACAAGGTCTTCCCGTACGATAAGTACGAAGGCATCATCGTGCACGACTGGGACAAGTGGGAAGACCCGTTCCGGCTGACGATGGAAGCCTATTGGAAGTATCAGGGCGAGAAGGAGAAAAAGCTCTACGCGGTGATCGAGGCCTTCGCGCAGAACCACGGTGAGCTGGGCGTGACCGATGCGCGCTACATCAACGCGCTGAAGCTGTTCATCCAGGGCGTCACGCCACTGGAGTACTACGCGCACCGCGGCTTCGCGCATGCAGGTCGCCAATTCACCGGTGCCGGCGCGCGCGTGGCCGCGCAGATGCAGGCCGTGGACGAGTTGCGCCACTTCCAGACCGAGACGCACGCGATCTCGCACTACAACAAGTACTACAACGGCATGCACAACGCGAACCACTGGTTCGACAATGTCTGGTACCTGTCCGTGCCGAAAAGCTTCTTCGAAGATGCCTTCAGCGGCGGCCCGTTCGAGTTCCTCACCGCCGTCAGCTTCTCGTTCGAATACGTGCTGACCAACCTGCTGTTCGTGCCCTTCATGTCGGGCGCCGCGCACAACGGCGACCTGTCGACCGTGACCTTCGGCTTCTCCGCGCAGTCGGACGAGTCGCGCCACATGACGCTGGGCATCGAGTGCATCAAGTTCATGCTCGAGCAGGACCCGAAGAACGTGCCCATCGTGCAGCGCTGGATGGACAAATGGTTCTGGCGCGGCTACCGCCTGCTGACGCTGGTGGCGATGATGCAGGACTACATGCTGCCCAAGCGCGTGATGAGCTGGAAAGAAGCGTGGGAGATGTATGCCGAGTCGAACGGCGGCGCACTGTTCGCCGACCTCGCGCGCTATGGCATCCGCAAGCCGAAAGGCTGGGACCAGGCCTGCGAAGGCAAGGACCACATCAGCCATCAGGCCTGGGCGACCTTCTATCAGTATGGCCATGCGGCGGCCTTCCATACCTGGGTGCCGAGCAAGGATGAAATGGACTGGCTGTCATCGAAATATCCGGACACCTTCGACCGTTACTACCGCCCGCGCCTCGAACATTGGGGCAAGCAGGCCGAAGGCAAAGATGGCCGCTGGTATAACCAGGTGCTGCCGATGCTGTGCCAGGTGTGCCAGGTGCCGATGCTGTTCACCGAGCATAATGACCCGACGCAGATCTGCTTCCGCGAGACCAGCTACCACGGCATGAAGTATCACTTCTGCAGCGACCACTGCTGCGAGATCTTCGAGCAGGAGCCGAAGAAGTATTCGCAGGCCTGGCTGCCGGTGCACCAGATCTATCAGGGCAGCTGCTATCCGGAAGACATCAACCCGGCGTCGCCCGGCGACAGCCCGGTGCGCGAAGTGATGCGCTACTACGGCATCCACGGCGGCGAAGACAACGGCGAATTCGCCACCAGCGAAGACCGCCAGCATTTCCGCCAATGGAGCGGCCGCCTGAAGCCGCAGGGGCTCGAGGAGGAATGACGATGGCCACTCAGGAAATGATGCCGCACCTCGGCGACTATCCGCTGATCCAGCGCGATACCGAAGACCAGTTCCACGGCAAGCACTTGCTCTACCTGTGCTGGGACAACCACCTGATGTTCGCGTCGCCGCTGTGCATTCCGGTGCCGGGCGCGCTGCCGTTCGGCGCGCTGATCCGCGATGTGCTGCCGGAGCTGTATGGCGAACATCCGGAGTTCGAGGACATCGACTGGAAGCGCACGCAGTGGTTCGACTCGAACAAGCGCTTCATCCCGGACGTGGGCAAGTCGCTTGCCCACCACGGGATCGGCCACAAGAGCCTGATCCGTTTCCGCACCCCGGCGCTGGAAGGCATCCGCGCGCCGGCGGGCGCGGGCGGCAGCGGCTTCTGACCGGGGCCAATGAATATCAACGGCACATCGTCATTCATTTCATAGCAAACCTATGTCACAGCAACTGACCATCGAACCGCTCGGCGCGACCATCGACGTCGAGGAAGGACAGACCATCCTCGACGCTGCGCTGCGCCAGGGCATATACATTCCGCATGCGTGCGGCCACGGCCTGTGCGGCACCTGCAAGGTGCAGGTGACCGACGGCGAGGTCGATCACGGCGCGGCCAATCCGTTTGCGCTGATGGACTTCGAGCGCGACGAGGGCAAGACCCTCGCGTGCTGCGCGACGCTGATGGGCGACATTGCGATCGAGGCCGACATCGACGAAGACCCGGACGCCCGCATCATCCCGGTGACCGACTTCAACACCACCGTCAGCCGCATCGAAGCGCTGACGCCGACGATCAAGGCGATCTGGCTGAAGCTCGACAAGCCGATCGACTTCCAGGCCGGCCAGTATGTGCAGGTCGCGCTGCCGGGCATCGAAGGCGCCCGGCCGTTCTCGATCGCCAAGTCGCCGGAAGAGATCGCGCGCACCGGCGAGCTGGAGATCAATGTGCGCATCATCGCCGGCGGCGCCGGCACCACCTATCTGCACGAGCAGCTGAAGGTCGGCGACAAGCTGCATGTGACCGGCCCGT
>JACCDT010907495.1_pt1 | contig 18301 bp, 16 predicted proteins | sample 7446291 | NCBI WGS metagenome assembly JACCDT01 (sample SAMN15323446, study PRJNA562643) | freshwater metagenome | isolation source: river surface water | place: USA:Blue River Watershed | collected 2017-08-17 | reverse complement strand
CCATTCGTAAGGCCCAATACAAAGGCCTCGTGGCGGTCTTTTGTCGCTCGCGCTAAGAAAAAAGCGCTTGCTCCGGGCGGCCACCTATCCGTTACCCTTCGCGATTCACGAAACTCGATTAAAACTTCGTGCGGAATTTAGGCCGCGCGATTCTAGCATCTGCGCCCCAATATTCAAGAAAACTTTACCCTGTAACGGCTTTGCGCCAGGCCCGCGCCAGGACGGCGGTTTACTGGGGTTTAACGCGGATTAGGCGGCGTTTTCCGATTGTATCTGCCTTTCCACCACATGCTGGAATTCGTAATTGGTGTTGGTGGGATAGGCGAAATCTATGCCCGACTGGGTGAAATTCTGCAAGATGTCCAGATTGATCTGATGATGCCGGTCCATATACAAATTGTAATCAGGATTCAAAACCCAATACACCACTTCGAATTCCAGCGCATAATCGCCCAGATTTTTCAAATGGCAGCGTTCAAACCGCACATCCCTTTGCCGTTCGATGATGGATTTGACCGTATTGGGCACAGAGCGCAATTTTGCGGGCTCGGTCTGATAGACAAGCCCCAGCGAAAATTGCACCCGCCTTTCCTGCATACGCTTGAAGTTCTGTATTTGCGAAGACAGCAAATCCTTGTTTGAAAAAATCAGCTGCTCGCCGGAAAGGGCGCGGATGCGCGTGGTCTTTAATCCAATCTGCTCCACCGTTCCCATCTTGTTACCGATTACGATGAAATCCCCGACCATAAACGGCTTGTCCATGACTATGGATACCGCGGAAAAAAGATCCTGCAGAACGCCCTGCACCGCAAGCGCTATGGCGATGCCGCCTATTCCCAGCCCGGCGACCAGGGCGGTAACATTCACCCCCATATTGTCAAGCGCCAGTATGGCGATCAGAACGCCTGCCAAAAGATTCAAGCTGAATTTAATTGGCACCAGCGCGGTTAAAAGCGCGACATCCCCGCTTGCCGATGCGGTTCTTTTCGCAACGATGCGCTCTAGGACCAATCCGATTACCACCTGGGCCCACAAGAAAAGCTGTGCGGCGGCGCCAATTACCAGCGCATAGGACTGCATTTTTACCGCATAGGCCGAAAATTCCAGGGGAGAGAGGGCAAAAATCAGTGCGATCAGAAAAAGAAACAAGGGGTGGGTGCGGGCGAGGAATGCATGGGGCACCTTGCGCCATAATGATCCGGCGGCATTGGAGCGAAGTTTCTTTAAAAAACGGCGGCGCAGAAGAAAAAGCGACAGAAAAACCGCCCAGAATATGCCCAACGCGGCGATCCAGGCGAACAGGCTGTTGCCGCCAAATTCTTGGCCCAAAAAACTCGCAATAAAAGGCATCTGATCCATAGTCTTATAATATAGTATAAATTTCACAGGGAATAGCCTTTCCCTTAGATAAATTATGGTCTATAGGAGAAGGTCACACCTGCATGAGCCCCCTAAACCCATCCCACATCGCCAACGACAATGGCCGCCGCAAAAGCATAACAGGGCTTTTCGGCGATCTGCTCGATGCGGAATATTCCACTAAAATCACCATCGGCGACATCGTCAATCTGATGGGCGCGCGCGGTTACGGCGTTCTGATATTGGTCTTGAATCTGCCAAACTTGATTCCTCTGCCCTTGCCGGGGCTTTCGGCGATTTTCGGCGTTCCGATGGCGTTGATCGGACTGCAAATGTTTTTGGGGCTGAAACGCCCCTGGGTTCCCAAAGCGATTTTGAACAAGTCCTTTGACCGCGAAAATCTTTTGCACATGTTTCAAAAAGCAACGCCGGTTCTGCGCCGGGTCGAAAGAGTTCTATCGCCCAGATTGCTGTTCTTAAGCGAAGGGGTTATGCGCAACATTATCGGCGCAGTACTGATGGTGCTGGCGGGTGTGATGGCGCTGCCTATCCCGTTGGGCAATTTGATTTTGGCTATTCCCATCGCGCTGATCGCGCTGGGCCTGATCGAAAAAGACGGCATCGCCATAATGGCCGGGTTTATCCTGGGCGCCGCGGCGCTGGCTTTTAATCTTACCATCGTCTATGTCGGCGCCGAAGCGGTGATGGGGATTCTTGGGGGTTTGTTTTAGCCAGAAACGCCTTACATTTCCATGCCTGGGCGCAAGCGGCGGAGCAATACATCTGCGCTGTTTTGGGCGAGGAAAATGTCACATTGTGATTTTATTGCCTTCCGCAGTTCTTGCGTGCTCGTCGGGAAAGAGATTCTTCTCATACTTGACGGCAAGCCGTTCTTGCAATTGCCTCAATAAGCTTAATTGCAGATCGTCATTGGCGATTATAATTTTAAGATCATCTTTTATTGCACGGATTGTTTCGTTAAATGCCTTGGCCGTATCCTCATTTACCGGCAACAAGACAGGCGCAAAGAACGCATCCCAATCCTCGTTGGTTGACAATTTGGGCACTGTGCGGACCATTTATACTTCCTTGGCTTATCAATCATCCAGCTTCAACGCCGCAATAAACGCGCTTTGGGGGATTTCGACATTGCCCACCTGGCGCATGCGTTTTTTGCCCTCTTTTTGCTTTTCCAAAAGCTTTTTCTTGCGGGTGATGTCACCGCCATAACAACGCCACAAAACGTCTTTGCGCATCGCGGAAATGGTTTCACGCGCGACGATCTTACCGCCGATCGCCGCCTGAATCGCGACTTGAAACATTTGTCTTGGGATCAGCTCCTTTAATTTTTCGCACAAGACGCGGCCCCGTTTTTCCGCGCGCGCGCGGTGCACGATAATGGCAAGCGCGTCGACGGGCTCGGCATTCACCAGGATCGACATCTTGACCAAATCTTCCGGGCGGTAATCTTCGATTTGATAATCGAAACTGGCATAGCCGCGCGAAATGGATTTCAGACGGTCGTAAAAATCGAACACCACCTCGTTCAGCGGCAAGCGGTAAACCGCCATGGCGCGCGGGCCGACATAGGTCAAATCGATCTGCTCTCCGCGCCGGTCGTTGCAAAGCTGCAAAATGCTGCCCAGATATTCGTCCGGTGTCATGATGGTGGCTTTGATCCACGGTTCTTCTATTTTTTCCAGCTTGGTGGCGTCTGGATAATCGGCGGGATTATGCAATTCCTTCATCGTGCCGTCGGTCATATGGATTTTGTAAATAACCGATGGCGCGGTTGTAATCAGGTTTAAATTGAATTCGCGCTCCAGCCTTTCCTGAATAATTTCCAAATGCAGCAAACCCAAAAACCCGCAGCGAAAACCAAATCCCAAGGCTTGCGAGGTTTCTTGTTCATAATGAAAACTCGCGTCATTCAAGCGCAATTTGGCCAAGGATTCGCGCAGTTTTTCAAAATCCGAGGAATCGGCAGGATATAATCCGCACCATACCACCGGTATCGACGGTTTGAAGCCCGGCAAAGGTTCCGGCGTCGGGTTGCGATCATCGGTGATAGTATCGCCGATTTTGGTGTCGGAAATAGTTTTGACGCCAGCCGTCAGAAACCCGACCTCGCCCGGATAAAGCGCGTCCTTTTCCACCGATTTCGGGGTAAAAATACCGACCCGGTCGACGACATGGGCGGTGTTGTTCGACATGAAGCGCACTTTTTGGTTTTTGCGCAAAACGCCGTCGCGCACGCGCACCAAGGTGACGACGCCCCAATAAGGATCGTACCAGGAATCGATCAGCATTGCCTTGAGCGGCTGGGTCGCATCGCCCTTGGGCGGCGGCAGGCGCTTTACAATCGCCTCTAAGGTTTCTTTGATCCCGATCCCGGCCTTTGCGGAAATCGGCACGGCGTCGGATGCATCGATGCCGATGATATCTTCGATCTGGGTTTTGACTTTTTCGACATCCGCCGAGGGTAAATCGATTTTATTGACGACGGGAATGATCTCATGACCCGCGTCGATGGCTTGGTACACATTGGCCAATGTCTGCGCCTCGACCCCTTGGGTGGAATCGACCACAAGCAAGCTGCCTTCGCAAGCGGCAAGGCAGCGCGAAACCTCATAGGCGAAATCGACATGTCCTGGCGTATCCATCAAATTAAGCTGATAAGTTACGCCGTCATCGGCTTGGTAATTCAGCCTTACGGTTTGTGCCTTGATGGTGATGCCGCGTTCGCGCTCGATTTCCATATTATCGAGCACTTGATCGGTCATTTCCCGTTCCGCCAGCCCGCCGCAATGCTGGATCAGCCTATCGGCCAAGGTCGATTTGCCATGGTCGATATGGGCGATGATCGAAAAATTGCGGATTTTGGCGAGGTCTTGGGTCATTTCAACTCGATATGTTTGCAAAAGAATTCGTGTTTATGCGCAATTCCGCCTTAGAAAACAAGACTTATCGGCGGTAACGAAAATGTGTTTGAAAATCCTGAAACGCCCAATCAAAGGCCACATATTAACCTTTTCATAACAGGAAAAAGGCCTATCCAGAATATTAAATTTGCTAAAAAGCCCAGATATTAGACGCGGTTTTGTTCTAAGAAATATATTTAAGTTATTGTTATTAATTACTTTTAAATTGCTGCAGTGCATTGCAATTTAACCAAATTGGCAGCATATTTATGTTGTTGTTCTTTTAAGGATATGATAATGTATTAGTTAATAACGATTGCGTGAACAAGCATTCGCCATAAAACTTAGGGAAGGGTAACACAATGAAATCATCTCTTAAAAATCTTTTCGGCGCAATTATTGCAGTCGCATGTATTGCCAACTTCCCGGCAAACGCCGCCATCGTCAAGGCAACCGCTAGCACGAGCATAATCAATGCTGTTGGTGGCACAACCATAACATCGGTCAATGTCTCGGTCTCTCCCTGCATTGCCGCCACTAAAATATACGCCGTTTACAATTATGCAGGCGCCAAGATATGCCCAACCGCAGCTACCAGATTTTTTTATGTCAGCGCAAGCGGCAATGACACCAACTCCGGTCTTTCCCCCACGCTTGCGAAAAAGACTTTGCGCGGCGCGTTTTTGGCCGCAGGCACAGCACCAACCAACACCTGGATCGTCTTGAAGCGCGGCGAGGTTTTTGAAAGACATCCCGCCGACCCTATTCCACTTTTGAACGCATCCGGCATATCAGCCTCGCAGCCTTTGGTTATCACCGCTTATGGCGATGGCATGGAACGCCCGATGCTAAGCACCGATCTGGGCATGGAAATCCGGGGCTCTGCCAGCGTGAAAAAAACCGATGTGATTATTTCCGGCCTGCATATTTACAGAAAAGTGGGCCTGGGCGGAACCGGCATTAAATTTCTAAACGGCAATATGGAAAGAATTGTCATTTCCGACAACCGGATCGACGGATATTCCAACGCAATCATCGTGCAGCAAATCGGCACGCACGCCTCGTACGAAAACGTAGCGATACGCAATAACGTCCTGCTTAACACCGCTTCTGGCGTCGGCCCCGGCGGGCACGCCAACACTATCTATGCCTTTGGCATCAAGAAAGGCTTGGTGATCGAAAACAATTTGATGGATTTTGGCGGCTATTACGGCGACCGCACCGTGGGTATCCCAGATAAAATCGTAAGCTGCAAGGACAACGTCACCAATGTATACAGCAAAGAAGTGGATTACCCGACTTCTTGCCCAGCCGGAACTACCCCGGTCATGATGGACAGCTATGCGACGATCTTCAACCATCATTTATACCTGCAATATGGCGTTGAATCCGGCCCGGCGGTAGTGCGCAACAACATCGTATCGCGCGGATCGTCTCATGGGATGCAGGCGCGTTCCGGCGCCGACGCGCAGCTTAACGTTTTTTCCCGCAACGGCCTTGCCGCCTTTGTCGGCGGCGACGATCTTGACCCGGAACAAGGCTATGTCAGTGTGCTTGCAAATAACGTCGCGGTCGAGGGCGAAAACATCAACGACACCACGCCGCGCGGGTTTGGATTTACGGCCAACTCGGCGCCCAATTCGATCCTTTACGCGAATATGGTCGTTAATATGAATAAATCCCATACCGCCAGCAACAAAATCGCTTACGAGGTCGTTTGCGTCGACCCGGAATATGTCGCGGGCACATTGCGCAGGCCATGCACCACCAGTCTTTTGCGCAATATCGCTTATGGATGGAGAGACCACAGCAACGGCAACGGCAACCCTCTCTTATTCAAAGTGCGCGCCGACCAGACCGATCCAAAAAGCATCGTGATTATGGCCAATGATTTTGAAGGTTCGGCCCTGGGCACAAGCAAAACCATGGTGACTTTCCAAAACGATTCCGCCGTGTCTTTGGGCGACAAGGTCAGCTTTATCGCCAACACTTACCGTTTGGAAAATCCGGCCAACATCAATTTCCGCCCAGTGACCGGCAGCGCGGCGATTTCGATGGAATCCTGGCAACAGCAGAATTTCGAACTCAATCCCAAAGGCGTGACCCCGGAAAGCGCCCAAAACAAATGCCGCACGCTTGCGACTTATTACGACGATGCGATCCTTGGCAATCTTGCCAACGACAATTGCGCGATTATGCATGACGACGCCCTATACAACGCCTTTATGCAAGCAGCAGCCGAGGCCAAGCATCCGCTGAAGGCCAAGAATATGAAATTTGAAGCGATCTCTATCATCAGATATTTCCGTGAGGCGTTTCCGGTTCCGAATTTATAGGGGATAACACGGTATTAACATGTGGGGGCAAAGAAAGGGGGGAAGAGCGATCTTCCCCTCTTTTATTTTATTCCCTCGGCAGAAGCAGCGAATACAAACATTCATCCTGTAATTCCGTTGCGCTCAATTGCGGATAAATTTTGTGTTTTTCTAGAACCTTTGTTTTCTTGAGCCCCAATTTTTGCATCACCCTGCCCGAATTGGGGTTATCGACATGATGCACCGACCAGATGCGCCGCATGTCGGGCAAGGATTTGCACCAATCGATAATTGGTTTGCCCGCTTCGGCGATATAACCCCTGCCCCAAAATTCCGGCATCAATAAATACCCGAAATCGGCATGATCGCCGTGCATGCGGATGCCAAAAGATCCGATCAGGCCAGGTTTGTTTTTCTCCTCTATCACCCAGGTAAATTCTTCGCCCGTATCCCATGCGCACGCCGCATAGCGGATAAATTTTTCCGTTTCCGCCGGAATGCCGCATTTCCAGCTCATATACCGCGCTACAATCTCGCTTTTTCCCCATTTGGCATAGGCCTCGGAAAAATCTGCTTCTGCAATAGCGCGCAGGCTTAGGCGTTTCGTTTCAATATGTTTGGAAGGTTGTTTCATTTTATTGTTATCCCGAGCGCAGCGAGGGATGACAGGAATTATCAGGAACGCAACTGCGCGCCGGTTGCCTTAACAACGCTGTCTATGATTTTTTTGCCAATCGCTTCGATTTCGGCGTCGGTCATGGTTTTATCGGCTGGCTGCATTGTAACCGCAATCGCCAGGGATTTTTTCCCATCCGCAACGCCTTTGCCGATAAATTGATCGAACACCGTAACGTCCGCGATCAGATTCTTATCGGCTTCACGCGCGGCTTTGATAATGGCATCTGCCTTTACCGATTGATCGACCAGGAATGCGAAATCGCGGGAAACCGGCTGGAATTGCGATAATTTCAACAAATTGCGCGCCTTGGATCCTTTGGATTTGGGCTGCGGGATATTTTCAAGAAAAATTTCTGCCGCCACAACCGGAAGCTTGATATCGTAATGCGCCAAGATTTTAGGATGCAATGTCCCGAATTGCGCCAGGATATTGGGGCCGAATTTGATCGTGCCCGATTGGCCCGGATGATACCAGGATGGCGCATCGGCGGTTATTTGCGCCTTTGCCGCATCGACGCCCAGTTCCGCCAGCAACGCCAGCGCATCGGATTTCGCGTCGAAGGCGTTCACGGCGCGCGATTTTTCCTGCCAGTGGCGCGGCGTTGCGCCGCTGCGTATGGTGGCAGCAACGGTCTTCTGGTCTTCAGGCTTCACCCCTGCATATTGCGGGCCGACTTCAAATAAGGCCAAATCCGGTACACAGCGGTCTGAGTTAAATTTCACTATTTGTAATAAGGACGGCAGAATATTTGGCCGCATCACACTCAAATCCGAGCTAATCGGATTTACCAGCATAAGATCAAGCACATTTGGACGATTCTGATCCCGCTCATAAATCATATTTGCTTCAGTGACTGAAATAAAGGCAAAAGATATGTTCTCGACTAACCCCCTCGCCGCCAAGGCTCTACGCGCCAGTGAAATTCTTTTCTGTACGGGGCTCAAGGCTTGGCCCGCTTCGATTTTACCCATCGGCAAGGATGCGGCCGGAATATTATCGAATCCGATCAGGCGGATGATTTCTTCGACGATGTCGGCCTCGCCCGCAACATCGCAGCGCCAGGATGGCGGGGTGATTTGCCAAACAGTATCAGGCTCATGCTGAGCTTGTCGAAGCATCGAGCCTGTTTTCCATCCTTCGACAGGCTCAGGATGAGCAGAGGTTTTTTCGGCGACCTGAAAACCCAATTGGGTCAGGATTTCTTTTGCCTTATCCGGCTTAGCATCGGATCCGCCCAGCGATTTCACGCGCGATGGCCGGAATTCAATTTGCCGTTTATAGTCCGGTGCTTTTCCGGCCACAACCGCCTCGCCCGCCTTGCCGCCGCATAAATCCAAAATCATTTGCGTCGCCAAATCCAAAGACGGTTTTACAAATTCCGGATCGACGCCGCGTTCAAATCTATATCTTGCATCGGTGATACATTCCAATTTTCGCCCCGTTTCGGCGATCCGATCCGGATTCCACAAAGCGACTTCGAGCAACACATCCACGGTTTTATCATCAACGCCGGTCGTTGCGCCGCCGACGATGCCCGCGACACTGATCGCGCCGGAATCGTCGGAAATGACCGTCATGCCGGATTGCAGCGTATATTCTTTGTCATTTAATGCCGCGATTTTTTCGCCGCCACTTGCCGCATGAACGCGCATCGCGCCACGTAATTTCGCGGCATCGAATACGTGCATCGGGCGGCCATAAACGATCGTGAAATAATTGGTGATATCGACCAGCGTAGAAATCGGCCGCAAACCGATGGCGCGCAATTTTTGCTGCAGCCATTCCGGCGAAGGGCCGTTTTTGACGCCCCTGATCAAGCAAGATGCGAATTGCGGGCAATCCGGGGTTTCAATTTTAATATCCCATTTCTGGCCAGCCGCCGCGTTGATTTTCGGCAAGGAAATCGGTTTCAATTTCCCCAATCCCGCCGCCGCCAAATCCCGCGCGATGCCGTAAATACCGGTGCAATCGGCCCGGTTCGGCGTGAGATTGACTTCAATCACCGCGTCATCCAGCCCATAAGTTTTCGCATAAGGCTGTCCCACCGGCGCATCTTCGGGCAATTCGATAATGCCAGTGGTTTCCGGCCCAAGCCCCAGTTCATCGACAGCGCACAACATGCCCTGCGATTCGACGCCGCGAATTGTGCCTTTTTTCAGCGCCTCGCCCGTCGATGGAATCACCATGCCGGGCAGCGACAAAACTGCCTTCATCCCCGCGCGTGCATTCGGTGCGCCGCAGACGATTTGATATATTTTATTGTTGTCGTTGACCTTGCAGACTTTTAGCCGGTCAGCATTGGGATGTTGTTCGGCCGATTCGACATAGGCGATAATAAACGGCGCGAGCGCCTTGGAATTATCGACCACGTCTTCGACTTCAAGGCCGATTGCCGTCAATTTGTCGGTGATGGTTTTCAGGTCGGCATCGGTATCAAGATGCTCTTTCAGCCAGGATAAAGTGAATTTCATCGCGACAATCCCCCGGCCAGGGATGGCACGTCACATGCCGAAAATCCGTAATGATCGAGCCAGCGTGCATCGCCGCCGAAAAAGCTGCGCAAATCTGGAATGCCGTATTTCAGCATGGCAAGGCGCTCAACACCCATGCCGAAGGCAAATCCTTGGTATTTTTGGGAATCGATGCCGCAATTTTCCAAAACCTTCGGATGGATCATGCCACATCCCAAAATTTCAAGCCAGCTGTCGCCAGCGCCGATTTTCAAACCGCCATCTTTACGCGAACAGCCGATATCCATTTCCGCAGACGGTTCGGTGAATGGAAAAAACGAGGGGCGGAAACGAGTCGGCACATCAGAGATTTCAAAAAAAGCGCGCACGAATTCTATCAAACAGCCTTTTAAATGGCCGAAATGCGTCGATTCATCGACCACAAACCCTTCGATCTGGTGGAACATGGGCGTGTGGGTCATGTCGGAATCGCTGCGGAATGTGCGGCCGGGCGCCAAAATACGCAAAGGCGGCTTTTGCTTGGTCATCGTTCTGATTTGCACCGTGGATGTGTGGGTGCGGAGTAAAAGATCCAAACCCTTTTCGTCCTTGGCGTTCAAGTAAAACGTATCGTGCATTTGCCGCGCCGGGTGCGATTCGGGGATATTCAGCGCGGTGAAATTATTGTCCTGCGTGTCGATATCCGGCCCTTCCGCCACGATAAAACCTTGGGCGGCAAAAATCGCGGTGACTTCGTCGATCACCTGGGTGATGGGATGGATTTTTCCGCGCGCAATCGGCGGCGCGGGCAAGGTGATGTCGATTGTCTCGCTTTGCAGCTTTTGCATCATCGCCACATTTTGCAGCGTGTTTTTGCGCGATTCGAAAGCGGCGTTGATTTCCTCTTTTACTTTGTTTAATTCCGCGCCCGCGCTTTTGCGCTCGTCCGGCGTCATTTTTCCAAGCGACGCCATCGCCTCGGACAGCTTGCTTTTCTTGCCCAATTCCGCAACGCGCACCGATTCCAGCGCGGCAAGATCGCTTGCACTTTCAATGGCGGCAATAATTTGAGATTTCAGTGAACTATACGATGCGGTCATGACTGATAAAAAAACGGTGGAGCGGTTATCTTAAACCGTCCACCGTTTACTGTCTACTATTCACCGCAATTACTTCAACGCTGCTTTGGCTTGGCCGACCAGATCGGCAAAGGCGGCTTCGTTATGAATCGCCATTTCCGACATCATCTTGCGGTTCAAATCGATGCCCGCCAATTTCAAGCCGTTGATGAATTTGCCATAGGTCAAGCCGTTGGCGCGCGCGCCGGCGTTGATCCGCGCGATCCACAGCGAGCGGAAATCGCGCTTGCGCGCCTTTCTGTCGCGATAGGCATATTGCATGCCTTTTTCGACTTGCTGGCGTGCGGCCTTGAGGGTTTTGGATTTGCGGCCAAAATATCCTTTGGCTGCTTTAAGAACTTTTTTGCGGCGTTCGCGGGACGCCACTTTTGGCAATGAACGTGTCATGTTGCGCTCCTATTATTTTTTATATTTAATCGAGATGTTTTAGGTATGGCGCAAGGCGCATAACCGTCAATGTGCTTGCCGTGCTAAGCATTTCTGTGCCGCGCGCGTTGCGCTTCATGCGGCGCGGACGCTTGCGCATGCCGTGGCGCTTGCCTGCCTGGGTGCATTTGATTTTGCCGGATGCGGTCACGCGAAAGCGTTTCTTTAGACCGCTTTTGGTCTTTAGTTTGGGCATTTCTGTCTCCTAAAATAAGCTCATGGTGAGCCTGTCGAACCATGAACCATTAACTTGTTCAGCCCATCCTTCGACAAGCTCAGGATGAGCCACTTTTCGATCCGGCCGGGCAGCCCATCTGCACATCGGCGCGGAAAGGCTGGTTTATAGCCAAAACAAGCCGCAATAACAAGAGGTTTTTTAAGGGAATTATAGGAAAAGCAACTATTTCAGTGATTTAAAGCCTCAACAGGCTCCATAGCGGGCAAAGTCATATGGTAATATAAAGACTGCCAATCGGACCGGAGAGACGAGCTACCTACGGTTTTTTGCTGGTTTTTGGCCCAGCCGTCGATGCGTTTGACGAATTGGACCGGCGTGATGCTGGCCGGAGACGCAGCATATTGATGCGGCGCTGTGGTTATCACAAGGCCGCAATGCTGGTCGGGCCTATAAAGCTCTACCTGGCCTAAATCCGACCAAATGGCGTTTTCAGAAAGCCCACGGTCGTTATAATAATCTTTCGTGTCAGGATGCCAGGTAATCAGCTTTAGGTTAAGTCGCACCGCATTGTCGCACTTGGCCAGGCAATAAATTTTATAAAGCGCGTCTTCCAGCTGTAAATAGCGCCTTTGCCCGCCCCTGCCGTGATGCGGGTCGTACATCATGGCCTCGACATCGGTATAGATGGAAAGCTCGCCAGGCCCGGAAAATGGCAAAATTTGCGTCAATGCAGGCTTGGTATTACCGGCCAAAGGCGGCAATAACGGGGAAAGCGGGGATGTAGCCTGTACCTGCATCCCCGTAAGTCTACGCAAAAAGCGTTAAGAATTTGTTTCTTTTTGGGATAATTTATGAGGTTTTCGAGATAAGCCTTATTAAGGCTTATCTCGGCAAAAGCTTGCTATTTGGTAGAGCTTAGCATCATCAGCAAATGGCTGCTTTCCATTTTAGGCTCGGCCTCTGCCTTGCCGACGTCGGCGACTTCCTTTTGAATTCTAGCCATAATGTCGCGGCCGATTTTTTCATGGGCGAATTCACGGCCCCTAAAGCGCATCGATACCTTTACCTTGTCGCCTTGATCGAGGAATTTGTGAATCTGCTTGATCTTGACCACCAGATCATGATCGTCGATAGACGGGCGCAATTTGATTTCCTTGACCTCGATGATCTTTTGTTTTTTCTTGGCTTCTTTTTTCTTTTTCTGTTCTTCGTACTTGTATTTGCCGTAATCCAGAATTTTGCACACCGGCGGCTGCGCCGTCGGGTTTACTTCAACCAAATCCAGCCCTACTTCCTGCGCCCTTGCCAAAGCGTCGCGCGTCGCAAGCACGCCCAGCATCTCGCCGTCATGATTGATGACGCGGACTTCAAGCGCGCGGATAAAACGGTTGATGCGCGGGCCGTCGTCTTTAGGGCGGGAATCGGCGCGAGGTGCGCTTTGATCGCGTGATGGCGCGCTGCTTGGCCTTGGGTAAGAGGGACGGCCAGGGGGTAGAGTCAATTTACTAATGTTACTTCTCCTTTTACAGGTTTCAGGTGTCAAGTTCCAGGTGCCAGGTATAAGCTTGATACCTGGCACCTAAAACCTATCTATGCGGCGGTTTCGCCAAATCCATTAATTTTTCGATTGCTTCCTCGAATCCCAAAACTTCTTGCGCGTCCTTGCCGTCGCCGCCCAAATGGCGCAGCGCGACTTTGCGCTCGGCCGCTTCGCGCTTGCCGACGACAAGCATGATCGGCGTTTTGGCAAGGCTGTGTTCACGCACTTTGTAATTGATCGACTCGTTGCGCAAATCGGACTCCACGCGCAGGCCCGCCTTGAACAAAGCGGCTTCGAGTTCTTCGGCATATTGGTCGGCATCCGACACGATGGTCGCGATCACGATCTGCGACGGCGCAAGCCACAACGGCAAGCGGCCCGCATATTGCTCGATCAGAATTCCCATAAACCGCTCCAGCGATCCCAGAATCGCGCGGTGCAACATGACCGGGCGGTGCTTTTGCCCGTCTTCGCCGATATAATTGGCGTCCAGCCGTTCCGGCTGGATGAAATCCACTTGCAGCGTGCCGCATTGCCAGTCGCGGCCGATGGCGTCGCGCAAAACAAATTCCAATTTCGGCCCGTAAAACGCGCCTTCGCCGGGATTCAGGGTATAGGGCAAGCCCGCCGCCTCTACCGCCGATTTCAACGCGGCCTCGGCCTTGTCCCAGGTCGCGTCCGAACCGGCGCGAACCGGCGGACGGTCGGAGAATTTCACGCGTACATCGGTAAATCCGAAATCCCGGTACATATCCAGCAGCAATTTACAAAACGCCTTGGATTCGGAAATGATTTGATCCTCGGTGCAGAAAATATGCGCGTCGTCCTGTTTAAAAGCGCGCACGCGCATAATGCCATGCATCGAACCCGAAGATTCATTGCGGTGGCACGAGCCGAATTCCGCCATACGCACCGGCAAATCGCGATAGGATTTAATGCCCTGATTGAAAATCTGCACATGGCAAGGGCAGTTCATCGGCTTTAACACCAAAATTTTTTCTTCGTCGGTTTGGATCGTGAACATATTTTCGTGGAATTTTTCCCAATGCCCGGATTTTTCCCACAAAGAGCGGTCAACCAAATGCGGCGTGTTGACCTCGATATAACCCGCAGGCCCGATGCGGTCGCGGACATAATTTTCCAAAAGACGGTAAAGCGTCCAGCCCTTGTGATGCCAGAATACGCTGCCGACCGCTTCTTCTTGCAGATGGAATAGATCCATTTCGCGGCCCAATTTCCTGTGGTCGCGGCGCTCGGCTTCTGCCAATTGGTGCAAATAGGCATCGAGCTGCTTTTGATCGTGCCAAGCGGTGCCGTAAATGCGCTGCAACTGCTCGCGGGTATGGTCGCCGCGCCAATAAGCGCCCGCGACCTTCATCAATTTGAACGCCGTGCCGGTATGGGATGTCGTCGGCATATGCGGGCCGCGGCACAGATCGATGAAATTGCCCTGGCGATAGCAGGTAATGGTTTCGGATTCCGGCAAATCGCGGATCAGCTCCGCCTTAAATTTTTCGCCCTTCTTTTCAAAAAACTTGATAGCTTCGTTCCGGTCCCAAACTTCGCGCTTGATCGCTTCGTTCCGCCCTACGATTTCCTTCATCCGCTTTTCGATTTTTTCCAAATCCTCTGGCGTAAAAGGTGTTTCCCTGTAAAAATCATAAAAAAAGCCGTTTTCGATATTGGGGCCGATGGTGACTTGGGTTTCAGGATAAAGTTCTTGCACCGCTTCGGCCAAAATATGCGCGCAATCATGGCGGATCAATTCAATCGCCCGTTCTTCTTCGCGCTTGATCAATTTTATTTTCGCGTCTTTTTCAATCGCGCGGTCCAAATCCCATACCGCGCCATCGACCTCGACCGCGACGACGGCCTTGGCGAGCGATTTGGAAATGGAATTTGCGATATCGAGGCCCGTGATAGCGGCGGGATATTCCCGCACCGCGCCATCCGGCAAGGTTATACGAACCATGGAATCAGTTTTATGCGCCGCTTGCGGCATTCTGCCTCGAATAATTGGTTATGCATGGCCCTAGAATGGCAAGAACTTGGCCGGGATGCAAGTCTTTCAGGTATTTTTCACCCAAAATCCGCACATTTCCCCCCCTTGGCGCGCACAGATCAGGGTCGGAATCATGGGAAAACAGCACAAGGCTTGGAATTCCCACAGGCGCGATCAAATGCATCGGGCCAGTGTCGTTGCCCAAGGCAAAGGCGGCATGGCGGCCTAGTTCCACGATTTCGGCAAAAGAGGTTTGGTTTAAAAGATTGACGGCATAAGGGCATTTGGCGGCGATCTCATCTACCACCCCTGCATCCGCCCCCGCCCCGATCAGGATGGGGGTTATACCCTCTTTATATACATAGGCGGCGGCTTCGGCATAATATTGCGCTGGCCAGCGTTTGGCGGGACGGTGGGCCGAGCCTCCCGGAACCAAAATGGCATAGGGCTGCTTTAGATTAAACCTGGAAATATCCGCGCGCAGCCAGGACAAATCCGGCGGCGGAATTTCATTTAGGCCGATAATCGCCAATTGTTCGCGCTGGCGATCCAGCGTGTGCATTTTTGCGCGGCCCGGATTGTCGTGCGGGTGCGATCCGACAACGCCGGACCATTCGCCCGCATAGGGCTGCATCAGATAATAATAAGAACTGGATCGCGTCGAAGTTTGCAAATCATAAACGCGCTGAAAATTGCTTTGGCGCAATTTCCGCCGCAACGCCCAAAAGCCTGCGATATCCAAGGGCGATGGGCGCGCATCAACCCAGACATCGTCGAACCAGCCGCAATCCTTGCCCCATCCCTCATAGGCCTTGGTTGTCAAAAGCGTAATGCGCGCGCCCGGATGATGCGCCCGGATCGCCCTCATCGGCCCCGTTGCCAGCACAAAATCGCCGAGCGCGCCATGTTTTATAACAAGAATTTTACTCATGCAGCTTTTGCAACGCGAGACGGCTGATTCAAAACCTTGCGATAAACATCGAACTCGCCCTGACACATGGCTTCTTTGCTGAAATTCTTGACGACATGATCGCGGGCCAGCGCCGCCAGGCTTTCGCGCGCCTGGGTGTTCAAATCCAATATTTTTTCAATCGCCTGCGCCATGGCGTCTGCATCGCCGGGGGCAACCAGAATCCCCGTCTGCCCGTCCAGCACCGTTTCTATGGCGCCGCCATGCGCCGTCGCCACGACCGGCCTTCCCATCGCTTGCGCTTCGACCACGACCCGACCAAAGGCTTCGGGTTCCGTCGATGCCGACACCACAACATCCGCCAGCAAATAGGCGGCCGGCATATCCTTGCATTCCGAAGTCAGGCGGATTTTTCCGCCTAAGCCGCTTTGAATAATCCTGGCTTCCAATTTTTTTTGAAACGCCTCATGCCCGTGGGACGATCCGATCAAAAGGCAGAAAAAATCCCGCTTCAAATGCGCCAGCGCTTCGATCAATTCCGCTTGGCCCTTCCAGCGTGTGATGCGCGCAGGCAGCATGATAATCGGCTTGTCGTCGGGCAAATTCCATTCCTGCGCCAGCTTGACCATGCGGTCGCGCAAAACTTTGGCGGGATCGAAGCGCGACAAATCGATGCCGCGCGGCACGACATCTATCACGGAAGACTCCGCGCGGTAATTCTGCGCGATATGGTTTTTGATGAAATGCGATACCGCGATTACGCGCTCGCCCCGCGTCATGACGCTGTTATACCAGCGCTTCAGCTTGCCTTTGAAATTATAACGCCCGTGAAAAGACGTTACCAGATGCGCGCTCGTGCCGCGCACCGCGCGATACGCCGCCCAAGCAGGGGCGCGCGATCTTGCATGGACGATATCGACGTTATATTTCCTGATGATCTTGCGAAGATCTTTTGCATTCCTAAAAATAGCAAAGGGATTTTTTGATTGCAGCGGCAAGGGAATGTGCTTTGCCCCGCAGCGTTCCAATTCATGCACCATCGGCCCGCCCGCCGACGCCACCAACGCCACATGGCCTAGGGAAACAATATGCGCCGCCATGTCGATCGTGCCGCGCTCTACCCCGCCTGAAATCAGCGCAGGCAAAATTTGCAATATGGTTAAGCGGTTGGAAGGAACGATTTGGCTCATTTTATTACTCAATCTACCTATAGGCAAAAGGAAGGAAATGCAATAAAATCCTGAATGAAGCGGCGCGACAAGCCGCAAGGAGCGTACATATGAAACCTATCCATCGTTATTCTATTGTCCCGTGTCTTATTCCATGTCTTATTGGCGTAACCACTCTTATAGGTTGCTCTTCGCAAGGTCCTATTGGCCTCGAAAAATCGCCCATCCCTTTGCGAACGTCCGCAATAGAAGCGAAACCTTCCTCGCCCGCAACGCCGCGGCAGGAATATACCCCGCGATTCCGCTCCTGGCCGCCGGGCATGTTTATCCCTCATAGATTGCGCATCGTTGTCCCTATGGGACGTGGCGCTTATACTTAAAAAGCTCTGGGAAAGCTCCGGCACGCAATCAAAAATCCAAATTCGCGTAATGTTTCGGCGGAGGAAGCCCCGGTATGTGGTCGGCCAAAAGCGCACGGAAAGAAGGACGCGATTTAAGGCGCATATACCAGCTTTTCGCGGTCGGAAAATGATCCCAGGGAACGTCGCCCAAATAATCCAGCGCCGACAAATGCGCCGCCGCCGCGATGTCGGCAAGGCCGAAATGATCACCGGAAAGCCAATTGCGCCGGTCGGTCAAATAAGCGATATATTCCATATGCAATCCGATATTCGCCTTGCCCGCGCGGATGGCTTGGGAATTCGGCTCGCCGCGCATAAATCTTTTATTCATTTTTTCGTCGATTAAATAAACGCCGACCTCGCGGTGGAATTTTTGGTCGAACCAAACGGCCAAACGCCGCGATTCCGCCCGGATTTCTGGCGTCTGCCCGATTAAATTGGGGGTCGGATAAAGTTCTTCGAGATATTCGCAAATCACCTCGCCGCCGACGATATTTTTGCCGCTATCTTCCGTCAATACGGGGACATCTCCTGCGGGATTGATCAATAAAAACTCATGCCGCCTTTCCCAGATTTTTTCCAACCTTAATTCAAAAGGCAAGGATTTTTCCGCCATAAACAGGCGAACTTTGCGGCTTTGCGGGGAAAGGATATGGTGGTAAAGAACGCGCATGGGACAGGTATTAGGTTTTAGGTATTAGGTTTTAGGATCTTTTATGTTATAGGTTTATATCATACAGTATGCAGCATCCAAAACCTAATACCCGACACCTAAAACCTTAACCATGACTTTTGTGCAAATCCTGATTCTT
>JACCDT010707156.1_pt1 | contig 18309 bp, 31 predicted proteins | sample 7446291 | NCBI WGS metagenome assembly JACCDT01 (sample SAMN15323446, study PRJNA562643) | freshwater metagenome | isolation source: river surface water | place: USA:Blue River Watershed | collected 2017-08-17 | reverse complement strand
GGAACTATTCATATAGCACAGATGAGTGACCACGAAGTTGAGTTTGGCGTAATGGTAGCCGAAAGCTACCGCGGAAAGGGCATTGCTAGTGCCATGATGGACTATGCAATGACATGGAGCCGCAACCGAGGTTACCGAGACTTGTATATGCATTGTTTAAGCTACAATGCACCTATTAAGCACTTGGTTACCAAGCACGGACTAGAAATTAGCAGAGATGGTATCGAAAGCGATGCCCGCGTTACTTTGCCTCCTACCAATATCTTTAGCATCGGGCACGAATTAGCATTGCGCCATCAGAATGCAATAACATCGAGCTTCAATCACAGCGTACAAAGTTTTCGTAAAGCATTAGCTTTATAAATACTAGACTGTGAAAAGTTTTGAATTAGAATCCACCCACTCAAGCCGTCCTATTGTTTATGTAGATATGGACGGCACATTAGCCGACATGTTTGGCGAAATTGCCAAACGTGAAGGTGCTCCTCACTGGCGCAAAGCTCGAAAGATTAAGGACCGTATTGATCAAGTTGCTCAAGAACCCGGTTTCTTTGAAGAACTGCCGCCACTCCCAAACGCCGGAAAATTGTTACGCGGCATTGTTAAGCAAGCTAGCGACTTTGCAATTTTAAGCAGTCCGTTAATGAGTGAAGTTGAGCAAAGCACTCAAGAAAAAACAGACTGGTTGCAACGCTACCTAAGGAAATTCCCGGTTAGCGATGTTATCTTCGACCACCAAAAAGAAAAGTATGCCAGACAAGCTGATGGCACTCCTAACATTCTAATAGATGACTGGGATAGCAATATACGCCTATGGGAAGCAAATGGTGGCATTGGCATCTTGTACAAAGACAGCGAAGTAGATCGAGCACTACGAAAATTGCACTATGCGCTCGAAGGCCTATTGCCGGTAGATGATTCTGTAGACGATAGCGACGATGTGCAATATAATACAACTGAAAAGCTATACACCAATTTGCAGGTATTAAAGTACGTTAAAGGTATCCACCACGAGTATCATTTAGAAAAACCAATTCTAAAACACAAGGTGTGGGTATTAAAGAACGTGCCAATTGAAGATCTTAAGACCCCAGAGTTTTACGATCAGGATGACCCTTATAGACGAGTGATTGATTTAGACTGGGATCACATTAACAAGATTCCTGTTGAAAATATCATGAAGAAGCCAATTGTTGCCGATGACAACGGCTGGTTACTTGATGGCAATCATCGATTTACCGCTGCAAGAGCTCGTGGCTTAAAAACTATTCGCGCACTAGTTCCGTATCAGTAATCTAGCCATACGGCACGTTTGCGTAATAAATACGCATATTATTAATCGAGGCCATTATGCTAGTCCATCTCCGCTCAAACAACTTTTCCAATCACTACCTACGATCTGTACTACAAGATCCAGTCCATAGCCTAACTGAAAAACGCAGTTTAGAACGCCGTTGCAAATACGATAGAAACATTTTCTTTTGGATCGAAAACGATGTTCCTGTTGCTGTTTTGTGCGTGGCATTTACCAAAGGCTTACCCGACAATATCAGTCAAGTTCTAGACACTGATAGCTCAGTATCCTTATATGCAGACCATGCTATATTTTATAGCGTTTTCAAAACAGATAACGAAAGTACAGTGCCCAACGTTGGCGCTAAACTGATTCGTGAGGCTGCTTCGTGGATGCGCGAGAACATGAAACAAATCAAGAACTTTGTTACCATGAGCCCTATCCCGAACCTAAGCGCACACTTCACAGAGCCACCGAGTATGGAAGTACTTATTGAGTTTTTGCGTGACCAGCGTGATCCAGTGGCACGGTTCCATATCCGCAACGGAGCAAAGGTATTACGCACAATCCCTAACGCAGATAACAGTGAGCGCAGACTACAACAAAGCTATGGTCATATGGTTAACTACGATTACACTTCAAATGTTCTAAACAGAGATAGCATAAATACCCAATAACTGGTATTTTTCATGAGATATAAGCACATTAAACCATTATCTGAGCAAACGCTCAACGAAATTAACATGAGCCCTAGCAGCTTACGCCAGGCTGCTAGTAAAATTGATGCCCGGGTTGGCATGGAATTTGAGATGTATGTACCCGATGCAAACGGTGACGATGACGATAGCAGATCCCAGGAACCCAACTACGAAGAAGATGAGCCGGCGGATAACATTGATAACATCATTGAGTTCTTTGACGATAACGAGCACAATGACCGCTACTCAATTAACCGTTTGCGAACAGCACTCGATAGAGACTTCGGTGAGTGGCTACAAACAAAGCAGGAAGATGATTGGGAAGAAAATAAAGAAGAGGCAGTCTTAGATTACATCAAGGACAACTATCGCGAAGAATCTTTAGAAACTGCACTAGAGCAACTGACTAATGAACTACCCGATACTACCCTCGATAAGGATAGCCAATTGGTATTAGTTAGAGCACGTCAAATAATGGGACAAATGGCCGAGGATGCTATTAGTTCAGAGGACAATATTTACGACGAAGCAAAGAGCCAATGGGAAGACGAATGGCACGACGACCACTATCCAGATGATATGCAAAGCGATTGGCTAGAACACGAAGGATATCGCATGATGTCCGACATCGAAAACAGCTACCAGATAAACTGGACACACTGGGGCGGATCCAACAACGAAGGTCGCAGCCTGGACGAAATCGCAGAAGAATTCAGTCAGCATATAGGAAGACCAGCCAGCGAAGGAGGCCACGACGAGTCGTCATACGGAGTTACAACAGATGGTAGCTTGAGCTATGCAGAAAATGACGGTGACGGAGGCATTGAGTTTATTAGCCCGCCGTTAACTATTTCGGAAATGCTAAGTGATTTGCAAAAAGTCAAACAGTATGCGGAGAAGACTGGTGCGTATACAAATAGCTCATGCGGTCTGCACATCAACGTAAGCGTACCTGGCTTCACTGGATACGATCTTGATTTTGTTAAACTAGCATTGTTGCTCGGGGATGAGCACGTACTAAAGGAATTTGGACGAGTTGGTAGCCGATTTGCAGCCAGCGCCCTTGGCGTTGTTAAGAGCAATATTCGCAAGAGCCCAGAAGAAGTTGCCAGCATTTTGAACAAGATGAAAGAAGGCCTGGACCAAATGGCCAGTAAAGCTATTCACAGTGGCGACACTCACAAGTTCACCAGTATCAACAACAAAGGCGATTATATCGAGTTTCGTGCTGCCGGCAACGACTGGTTAGGCACTAACTTTGATAAAATTGAAAATACCATGCTACGCTATGTGGTTGCCCTTGATGCAGCTATGGACCCAAAGAAGCACCGTGAAGAATACTTAAAGAAGTTTTACAAGGCGCTTGCTGGTGATCAAAAGAATGATGTGATTGAACACTTTGTTAAGTACGCAGCAGGCGAAATGCCAAAGCAAGCACTAAAGAGTTTTATTCGACAAGTACAAACTCAGCGCCAAAGTGCAGGAATGGGTACTGCAACACCAGCAGCCGTTGCAGCGTCACAGCCAGCGCAAGCTCCGGTTAACGATACTACACCAGTCGGAACACCTCGTCGTTGGGCTGTTCTAAATGCTGCGGATAATCCAGTGGCATTTGTTATGGCTGCAACACAGAGCGAGGCAAACACAAAGGCCGCTCAGCAATTACGTGCGTCTAATCCTGGCATTAACTTGGGCGAATTTAGCGTAGTTCCTGATGCAGGACAGTTCCAGCAAGTACAGCAACAAGTACAGCAAACACAACCAGCGCAGGAAACCTACCAAATTTATCGTTTAAGCGATGGACAAACTGTTCATAGCTATGCCGCTGACAACCAATTCACTGCATGGGGAATGGGACAGCAATGGGTAGAAGCCCAAGGCGGCGTACTAAATCAATATAGCGTAAGAAGAGCTGAAGCATGAGATACAAACAAATTAAACCGTTAGCAGAGCAAACGCTCAACGAAATTAACATGAGCCCTAGCAGCTTAAAAAAGCTAGCCGGTCAGATAGATGCTCGCGCAGGTATGGAATTTGAGATGATTGTTCCAGTAGGAAACAGCGAGCCACAAGAGACCGAAGAGGACATGTCTGCCGATCGTCGAGCTCGTGGCATTGGCGATATTTGTGAATTTTACTTCGACAGTGACTTTAATGGTCGTCGCCAAATCCAAGACCTTAGAGAAGAGCTTGAGTCCCAATATCAAGAATGGAAGGACGAGAGAAAGCGAGAGGAGTGGAGTAATAACGAAGAAGATAAAATCAATGAATACATTCGTATAAATTACAAAACATCATATCGCAATGATGCTACTCATGAAATCAAAGCCGAATACCCAGACTTGCCAATTGACAGCGATGAGTTCCGCAATCATGTGACTATTAAAATGAACAAGCTCATTGATGCAGCCGTTGAGGATGCCCGTGCAAATATGGGCGAACTCTACGACGAGGCGTTTTCTGAGTGGAGTGATGAGTACGACGAGGACGACTTAGAAGAAGAATGGCTGAGAAGTATCGGAGTTACGACTATGTATGATGTGCTTAGTAATATAAACGATACCGATATTACTTGGCCATACTGGACTACTCCCGAAAGTGAAGAAGCCGACATTCAGCAAATCGCAGATAGCTTTTCCAGGGCAGTGGGTCGTCCAATTACTGCCAGTAACTCCTATCACTCTGCCCGTCGTTCCCCAAACACGTATGTAGTTGAGCCAGACGGCAGTCTTGAAGCAGGTTCTAACGAGCGTGGGCTAGAGTTTGTTAGTCCACCGTTGCCGTTAGCAGACTTGTTAAGCGATCTACAAAAAGTCAAGAAGTGGGCTGATGCAACTGGTTGCTATACTAGCGAAGAAGCAGAGACTGGCTTGCACATTAACGTCAGCGTCCCTGATATGACTACCGAAAAGCTAGACTATGTTAAGCTGGCTTTGTTACTAGGCGACGAACGAGTATTAAACGAATTTGGCCGTGCAGGCAATACTTACTGCAAGAGCGCACTGGGTATTGTTAAGCAGCGCATTAAACAACGTCCCGCAGATGCCAAAGCATTGCTAGACAAGATGAAAGAGAATCTTGGTGCGTTGGCTAGTAAAGCAATCCATACCGGCACAACTGACAAGTATACCAGTATCAATACCAAGGGCAACTATGTCGAATTTCGCAGCCCGGGCGGCGACTGGTTAGATACTAACTTCGAAATGATTGAGCCTACTTTGTTGCGTTTTGTTGTTGCACTAGATGCAGCAATGGATCCACAGAAGTACAGAGAAGAATACTTAAAGAAGTTTTACAAAGTTATCAAAGAAGGATTACCAGACGAAGATAGCTCCACTGTGCAATACTTTGCGGACTATGTGGCCGGAAACATCAATAAAGATGCCCTAAAGAACATTGTTAAAGCAGCCCAAGGTATGCGTACACTTGGAAAGCAGCAAGCAAATAATCGATGGGAAGTTTACGATGCGGCCACCGGCGAAGTGCATAAAATTATCACAGCCGCCGATTACGACGAAGCAGTAACTCAGGCGCTAGCATGGGGAAGAGCAAGTGGACTAAGAAACCGTGATAATTTAGATATTCGACGTGCTAGAACCGATTCTGCCAATCAGCAACGAAGCTGGTGGGAAGTAAGTCACGGCAGGTCTTCGGAAGCTGTAATTGCAGCCACAAAAGAAGAAGCAGCGCAAAAAGCCGCAGCTATGTGGAGAATTACGAACCCAGACCTGATTAGCGTAAGCTATTTGCGTCCAGCAACACAGGCAGCAACAACAGGAACAGCAGCCGCAACTCTAAACGGGCGCCCTAGTAACCCCGACGGTAATTGGTTCATCTCTCAGAGAGGCAATGCCGGGGTTCCTGTGTACCGATTTATGGCATCGGACATAAACGATGCACACACAGTTGAAGCACAGTGGAGTGGCGCACATCCAGGTAACTGGGTATTGCAATACGACCCAGGACAGGCGGCTGGCCAACCTTCCAGCACTTCACAGCGTACAAGTGCGCCCGAGCGTTGGTATACTGTAACAAATAGCGACGGATTCCGCATGGACTTCCAAGGTAGCAGCACCGATGCTGCTGAGGCGGTGGCCCGAGCACGTTATCCACGTGCATTCAATGATGTTACTAGCGTAGTATTAACAACCGAACCCACTGCACAGTCAGCATCCAATTTCGGACCTTCGTCTGTTGTATTAACTCCCGAAGGTCCGGGGCCATGGGAAATTGTTAGACTAAGTACCGGTACTACGTACAGAGAATTGTCGGCTACCACTAGCGATGCTGCACAGCAAGAAGCAACAAGGGCACTAGGACTGAGAGCAGAAGATCCAGCAAACTTTGCTATTAGAACTCGACAGTCTAGACCGTTAAATCATATTGTTGCCCCAGGACTCGGCGATACACCGGTTGCAGCGCCTCACGCAGCAGAACGATTTGAAATTTACAATCGAACTACTAACGAAACAGTCACTAACTTAGATTCAACTAATCAACGAGATGCATGGGCAGAGGCTCAACGTATTATGAGCAATACGCCAGGCGTGGATTTATCAAATTACAGCGTAAGGGCAGCATAATGGTTATCTCGCAACTTTTTGAAAATCCAACTGTACAATACAATATGTCTGGGCCGTCACAAATTGACCCCGGACTATTGCAGCAACTTGCTGAACTTATTGCAGCAGGTAGCGAAGTAGATGGTAGCATGGTTTTGCGTAATTTAAGAGCAGCACAAAATATCGCCTACGCAACCGACAACGGTAGAGCTGTTGGTGTTGTGGTGTTAAAGAATCCTGTGCCTGCATATCGATCCAAAGTATTTGCAGCAGCAGGCGTTCCGGAAATGGAACGTAATTTCACTACAGAGCTAGGATACGTTTACCTAATGCCAGAGTATCGTCCGCAGGGTGTCGCAGCAAGATTGCTGAGACTAATGAACCGTAGCGTACAAGGCAATGCGTTTGCTACAACTCGTGAAAATAATACCACTATAAATAAAATACTACAGTTTGCTGGATTTAAAGTCACCGGAGAGCCCTACAACAGTGCCCGGGGCGACTACCAACTGTTTCTTTGGACCAAATAATGAGAGCAAGCGACTTTGTAATTGACGTACTTGAGGAATCTACAAATGAAATGCGGTTGATGCTTGAGCAAAACCCAGCACTGTTTGAAAGCCTCAGCGGGTGGGACGAGATTAATAAAGTACTAGAGAGCATCGACAGTGAGCAGGCATCAGTAGGAGATAATTTTGCTATTTTGAGCCTAACATTTACGCCGCCCGGCAAATCGTTGATTATCAAAGGACACCATGTTCCTTCGGAATTGATAAATGTATCTACCAACGGATACACAAAATATACTTTCAACATCGACGGAAAAACAGTAACTTACCCTGCTCAGTTTGATGCAGGCGATCTCAGTTATAAATCATTCTTGTTTAAATCTGATTCCGACCTTAGCAAGGCACTAACTTTCATTGTTATGAGTTTAGAAGGATGGAGAATTTCTAATCATTTACAAGAAGCCCAACAGGTTACTGAGCTATTCAATCCTGCCGCAGCATTTCCTCTTGAGTGGGACGACCAATTTGGTCCACGTGAAATGCATGCAACAGCATATGACCGACAAGGCCGTACTATCAGCATCGACTTCGTTCCAATCACTGAAAACATGATCGAGATTGAATTCACACGCGGCGGCAGTTACGACATTACCGGGCGAGGCGATGCACCGATGGTGCTAACAACAGTGCTGGAAGCAATTAAAACGTACCTTTCTAAGTATTATGCTGCACCGTATGTGGTGTTTAGTTCTAGTAACAAAGAAGCCAGCCGAACTGGGGTATATCAAGCTATGATTAAACGTCTCGCTGGGGCATTAGGGTACGTGCAAATTACCCCAAAGTCGATTACTCCTAGCACATTTATGCTAAAACGTAAAGATCTAGCAGACCCAGTGCCCTCTGACTCCTTATAAATACATAACGTATTTTAAGGACGATCAATGAAAGTTTTATTCTCCCTGCTACTGGCTATATCAACATTCTCTGCACATGCATGGGAACAACGAGCACCATTGGCGCCGCAGGCTTGTGCAGTTCACAGCCCATATGGTTTTGCAGCAACCCAACGTCAAGTGCAGCCTATCTGCCGAGAAGCATATTTGGTAGCATACGATGCACCAGTTAAGATTCCCGCCTATGTGGCGTACACATTGCTACCGCAAAATGCACTCGGGTGCTTTCCACGAACCAATGCATTTGTAGCAGACCAAAGTGTCCCAGGCGGTGCAAAGCCCGATGACTATGCCGGCACCGGGTACGACAAAGGACATGCTGCCCCAGACGGCGACTTATCGTACAGTCAGATTGTAGAGTACGAAAGTTTTTTAATGACAAACATGTACCCACAGCATGGCAGCTTAAACCGTGGAATCTGGAAGTTACTGGAAACTTCAGTACGTGGCTGGGCAGTACAAACGAACCAAAGCTATACCGTATTCGTTGGAGCTATGTATGGCGCTGGTGACGAATTTATTGGCGCGAAGAAAGATATTATCGTACCACACGCCTATTACAAGATCGTAATCAACAATGCCACTGGCGAAGTTGCTGGCTGGAGATTCCCACACACTAAACCATATGTTAACTTAGGCAATGACTTAACCAAGTTCCGTGCTCCAGTCACAGAAATTATGCAAGAGGCCGGAGTGCAGTTTCAGTTTCCGCAAAATGCCCAACAGTTGGCCCCTGGTTCCGAATGGCGGGTAGACTTTGGTGCATTAACTAATGCTAAACGTGCCAAATGCAAAGGTTAATACTTAGTATTAGTTTATAACCCTACTATATGTAGGGTTTTTATTTGACCATAAATCCAAAAACATGTTACAATTAACGTATGAAGACACACCTCTACTTTGCATACGGAATGAATACCAACATTGGAAACATGGAATGGCGCTGCCCCGGCGCAGTTAGCCTCGGGCATGCACGGCTTGTTGACCACATGTTTCGATTTTCAACCCATGCTGACGTAGTAAAGCAATCCGGCAGCTTCGTTGACGGAGTTCTGTGGGAAATTACCGACTCTTGCTTGGAAAGTTTGGATCAGCTCGAGGGATTCCCGTTTTACTACAATCGTCGAGAAAAAACGGTAGCAATTGGCGATCGCATGGTGCGGGCTATCACCTATTACATGCAACCCGGGCACATTGACGCATATCCCGCAGAGTCATACTTTAGTATGGTCGAAGCTGGGTACCGAGAGCACAACGTCCCAGTTGAACAACTGTACAACGCACTGGATGCAATCGATGCGTGATTTAAACTGGTACTTAAAATGGATTGCTACTGCTATCCTAATCGTTGGTACAGCAGTTAACAGCATAGGTATCTATCCTGCAGGACCACTAATCTTGGTTTTAGGTGGGTTTTTGTGGTTAATTGTTAGCATTCGATGGCGCGAAGCCAGCCTAATTGTAGTTAATAGTGTTATGACTGCAACTGGGCTAGCTGGGTTAATCTACACTTTTTTCATAAAATAGTTGAATTTTGGTTGATCCATATTTCGAAATAGTGTACAATACAGTTATTGTAAACAAACACCGAAGGAGTGTATCATGACAAAGACTTTCAAAGATCTCGAAGAAGGCCGTAGCAAACAAGCTGCATGGGCATGTGTTGCTGACGCCAAGAAGCGTAACGAGAAGAATGTTAAGATGTTCACTCCTGAACAAATTTTGGCAGGTGAAAAGTTTCTGCAACTGGCGCAAAATGCTTGGTTCCGTAGCCGTGTGTACCTGAACTACCGCGAAACTAATTTCATTGCTATTAAAGTGGACAAGCCAACTGCATCTGACAAACTGAGCCCAGCAGTTGAGGCACTGGATGCATTTGCTGCTGAGAACGGCATCGAAAAGTGCGTTCGCTCTACTAGCTACATTTACCGTATTGCGTTCTAACTACGCGGAGGTTGATACTGTGACAAAATTTGTACACATCGTCCAAGTCCACCCCGTAGAGAACGGTGAGCCTAACCTGCACAAGGTCAAGCGTGAGGAAGAGTTTGAACACAAATGGCAAGCGGATAAGTGTGTTGAGTGGTTAAATCTAAACTATGAAGCGCACAAAATGGAACTGAAGGCCGTCTACCTAGGCTGTGTCAACGATGAAACCGGAGAATTGGTATGATTTATTTTGTTATTGTTGCTGCAATTGGGATTTCTGGATTTTATGTCTTAGCAGAAATCATGCACTGTCGTAAAGGACACGATGTGTATGACTGGACCAAGAAACTTGTCAAATGGCTGGACAAAAAATGAACGAACGAATTGAAAAACTTGCTGAACAGGCTCATGTCTATGCTGGCGGTCACTCTTTATGGTGTCACTCAGGTGATGTTGAAAAGTTCGCCGAGTTGATTGTCAAGGAATGTATAGGATGTTGTGAACAAGTTATTAGTGATACTGTTCCTAAATCAATTGATACTTTTGAACAAGGTGGTATTCATTGTATGGACGAGATTAAACAACATTTCGGAGTTGAAGAATGAAAACTGTTATTGCAATTGTAATCTCTGTGGCACTTACAGCCTGTGGCACAGTTGGTGGAGCTATCAGCGGCGCCGGCAGCGATCTAACCAAGGCTGGTGAATGGATCAGGAATCGTTAATATGCGTAATCTCATCATTGGTTTTGTGTTAGGCATTGTTGTTGCAACCGTTGGATTTACCGGCGTTGCTAAAATCCTAGACAACGGTATCGGTGCTGTTAAAGCACACAGCAAGGAACTTGCACAATGAAATTAATTCTAACTATTATGCTTGCTGCATCCCTCGCAGCTTGCGGACAAGTTGATCGTGCAACTGCACAGCTCACCGGCTTTAGCAGAATCTGCATCGATCAAGTAACCTACCTTCAGTTTACCTCAGGTGCCACAGTTCAAGTGGACCAAACAGGTAAACCGGTGCCCTGCAAGTAAAATGGGCAAACAGCGTTCGAATTGTGGTTGACATAATACCATTTAAAACATACAATTCGAATATGTCCAAAGTGTGGACATTATTCAACTAACTCAATATGGAGTATTTCAAATGACTAAACTATTCAAAGTCGGTGGTGTTTCTAAGTGCAAAAGTGGTTACAAAGTTCGTTTCGCAACGGACCTAGCCCGCGTCAAGATTCTGGCAAAAACAGATACAGACATCCAGCTGATGGACTTGCCCAAGGAGATGGACAAGCCCGAGCTGGTTACCTACCTCAAGACCACCGAACTGTATGCTAATCCTGCATACAAAGAAGCAATTGACACTGCCGATGCAAAATACAACGCAGTAGCAACCGTGAAGGTTAAAAAGGAAAAGCCTAGCCTGGAAGCCATCAAGGCCCGTGCTGAAGCAAAAGAAGCAGCTTAATTTTCAAGTTGTGTACAAAAGGGCCCTGGGGCCCTTTTCCTATGGTAAATATTCAAAAGGAGTGACACAATGTCAAAAGTTAAAACTATTGCTCGAGTAATAATGCCTGCAACCGAGGACGTTGCACGGTTAAAATTAGAGTACAAAGATCACTACGATGAGTTAGACCGTCGTTTTCTTGCAGCAAATATCAATATGTCTGCACCCGTGGTTGAGTACAAAGGCACTGACCCCGAAACAGGTATGAAAACCCTAATCATCACAAACATCGTGGATAGCTACGAAAAAGCAATCGAAATGATGGATATTGTGGCTGCATGGCAACCTGAAGAAATTTCCCAACATAACCGAGATGTAAACATGAGTAGATGGGTACAAATTGTTTCTGTGGATACTAATGAAGTGTTAATGGATTGGACTAAGCGTTTTTAACGCTAGACCATTGACAAATTATAGCCATGTGCTATAATTAAAGTTATTGCTGTATGAAGCAAAGAGAAAAGTGTTCTGGACGCGGGTTCGAACACTTTTTCTTTTTACGGAATCGAACTCTCGTTAGACATAAATACATTTATGTATTACTATGTCTATCAAATTACTAACCTCCTAAATAACAAAATATATGTGGGCAAACACAAGTCCGCAAAACATCCAGATGCCAACGGTTATTACGGATCAGGCAAACAAATCAAATCCGCAATAGAAAAATATGGTATAGAAAACTTCAAGAAAGAAGTGTTACACTACTGTTCGTCATTGGACGAGATGGCTAACAAAGAGTTAAGTATAGTAACAGAAGATTTTGTAAAGCGTAAAGACACCTACAATATGCACAAAGGTGGCCCAGGTGGCTGGGATCATTACAATGGTAGCAAGCAACATAGCGAGAACTCTCGCAAAGGTGGCCAAAAATCAAGTCGCAGAGATAGCAACCCATTTAAGGCTCCGGAGTTTCAAAAGAAATATTCTTGGACTAGATCACCTGAGCGTATGAAACTAATGAATGATCGTGCCAAAGATCCAGAAGCTATATCAAAGCGTAAAGAAACATTTAAGAAACAGAAACACAGCCAAGGCGAGAATAATTCTCAGTTCGGCAGGATATGGATTTCGAATGTGTTGACTAAAGAAGTTAGACGTATTACAATAAACGATGTTATACCAGATGGGTGGGTAAGGGGCAAGAAAGGCTACGTACCCACGAAACTTTGGGTAAATAATGGTATTACTGAACATTTCATATTTTTCGAAAAAGAACAGGAATATGTTAGTAAAGGATTTAGTAGTGGTAGACTTACATCAAGTATGCCACGAAAAAGTATAGTAGTTTAATGCTTTGATAGAAAAGTGTTCAAGACCCGGCTTCGAAGCCGGCATCTCCACCTAAGTGTATGCGGTATATTTAGGTGGGGATGACATGGTGATCGATTGGGCAACAAGTACGGATAAGATCTACTCGGGAATGTGAAACCCGTAGGGTTGGGGGAACCCGGCCGAAGAAGCAAAAAAGTTAGACGCAAACGACAACGTTTTCGCATTGGCAGCTTAACAGCAGCCTAGGGTAAGACATACCTCGTAACAGAAACTCAGAAGCCCGCTTCGGCGGGTTTTCTTTTGAGTATGCTGACCACACTAAGCCTATTATCGCCATAGGAAAAGTCAATTGAAAGTCGTAGACTTGTAGAGCAAATAAATGTTATAATCAATGCATGAACTTAAAGTTCTAACATTTTAACAAAGGAAATCAAAATGAAAACAATCGGTGATAAACTAACCGCGTTTGCAGTCACAGGTGTTAAGCCAGGACAACCAGAAGATGCATACTTCACAATCACAGACCAAAGCTTCGAAGGCAAGTGGAAAGTGATCGTGTTCTATCCAAAAGACTTCACATTCGTTTGCCCAACCGAAATTGTTGCTTACGACAAGTTGAACAGCGACTTTGCGGATCGTGATGCAGTATTGTTGACCGGTTCAACAGACAACGAGTTCTGCAAAACAGCATGGCAAATGGCCCACGCTGACTTGAAGAAGATCACTCATACTCAGTTTGCCGATACACAGCGCGGTGAGTTGAGCTTGGTCGAACAGCTTGGTGTATTCTATGCACCAGCAGGCGCTGCACTTCGTGCCACATTCATCGTTGATCCTGCAAACGTTATCCAGCACGTTACAGTCAACAACTTGGACGTGGGCCGTAGCCCAGAAGAAACTCTGCGTATTCTTGACGCATTGCAAACTGGCGAATTGTGTGCATGTAACCGCACCGTCGGTGGCGCAACCCTTTAATAGGTAACATAATGTTAGATTGTTTGATTTTAGGCGATAGCTTGGCAGTCGGAGTTGGGCAGGCTCGTCCCGAGTGTGTTACTCGTGCCAAGAGTGGTATTAACAGTTACGATTATGTAAATCGCCATGTATTTCATACCCAAGGCGATACCCAAGCAAAGACGGTTATTATTAGCCTAGGATCAAACGATACAACAAAAGTAAAGACGGTCGAAGAGTTAGAAGCACTAAGACAATTAGTGGACGCAGATCGTGTTTATTGGATTGTTCCTAACATCAAAGAAGACAAGAGACGGGCAGTTCTTGCAGTGGCAAACAAGTACAATGATTTTGTAATTGATGCCAGACAGCATGATACTAGCCCGGATCGAGTACATCCTACCCACAAAGGGTATAAAACAATAGCGGAGAAAACAAAATGAGTTTCATTGAAACAGTAAAAGGTGCTTTGCCCGAATACGCAAAGGACACCAAACTAAACATCGATGCCGTACTGCTTCGTAGTACATTAGATGCCGATGTGGCTATGGGTTGTGCAGTAGCCGCATTAGCTGCAACTGGAAACGGCAAGTTGGTTGGTTTAATTTTAGCAGATGCGCCGGTCCATGCTGAAAGTGCGATGTGTGCCGCAAGCATCATGGCACAGAACAACGTCTGGTACCCATTTGTCGAAATGGCAGAAGATACGCAGCTTAAAGGTTTGCCAGCACAGTTACGCATGAATGCAATCTCAACACATGGCGGAACTACCAAGGCAAATTTTGAAGCGTTTAGTCTTGCTGCCAGCATCGTTGGTAAGTGTCATTTCTGTGTCAAGGCACACTACGACACATTAAAGACCGAAGGCTACACGGTAGAAAACTTACGCGATATTGGGCGTATTGCATCTGTAATGAATGCTGTTGCTAAAGTGCTAAACAGTTAATCACAAAGCCGTTGTGTAAAAGCAACGGCTTGACGAATAAAGAATCAGGTGTTATAATTAACACATAAATAAAATACAACGAGATAGACTTGTTGTGCTCACTATAATACAAAGGATTTTTGTATGTCTTCTAAAACATTCACCATTAGTAAAGCCTATGTGCTTTCAGCAATCAACAAAGCAGGTCAACGTGTCTATTACGACACAGACTCACACAGTGGCGGCTATCCTTACTGGAGTACCAGTGACTACCGTCCCAAGCAGTTTGCCAGCTTAGACAAAATTCCCACATTCACTAGCACAGACTACATGCGCCGAGATGTTGTCAGCATCGAAGTGCTCGAAGTTAAGATGCAGGCCAAGGTCGTGCAAACAACCGAAATCGTCTCCGAAGCCAAGGCGCGAGCAATGGCAGAGATTGCAAAGATTGAAAAAGAATTGGCCCTCAAAGTGGCCGCATTGGAGGGAATGAAAAATGTCTAAGCAATTTGATCTTACTGTAACGATCCGTGTCACTGTTCCCGATGCAATTTTGGCAGATCAATACGAAGAAGCCTTTATCATAGCCAATAGTTTTGCAGAAATGGCAACCCGATACAAATCAATCGGCGCAGACGAAATTGTAGAAGTAACTGTTAAGGGGACTGAAAATGTCTAAGAAATACGATACCTTGGTCCTCATTGGGCGCTTTCAACCATTCCATACTGCTCACCTAGAGATTATCAAACGCAGCACCGCTCTCTGCGATAAGCTGATTGTGATCACCGGTAGTGCAGCACAGCCCCGCACATACAAGAATCCGTTTACCAGCGCAGAGCGTGAGCGCATGATCAAGGCTGCAACAAGTGGCCTTGCGCTGCAAGTTGTTGTTGAGTCTAATATCGACACCATGTACAATGACCAAGCCTGGGCAGTTCGTGTTCAAGCCATTGTTGCTAAGAATACACAACCGGGTGAACGAATTGCTATTATCGGTCACAAGAAAGACGACAGCAGTTTCTACCTGGACATGTTTCCACAATGGGGTTACGAAAACGTGGATGAGATTGAGCCATTGAGTGCAGTTAACATTCGAGACTTGTACTTCAAACGCGATTGCAATATGAAGTTCATCCGCAACGTGGTTCCAGAAACTACATTCGTTTACCTGGATGCGTTTAAAGATACTGCCGAATACGAACAGATTATCCGTGAACGTGAGTTCTTGATTGAACACAGCAAGCAATACGCTAGTCTCAAGTATCCTCCAATTTTTAGCACAGCAGATGCCGCAGTGATTTGTTCGGGCCATGTGCTTATGATCAAACGCCGTGCCGAACCCGGACGTGGTTTGTGGGCATTGCCCGGTGGTTACGTTAACGCCAACACCGACAAGACTGTGCTGGATGCAGCTATCCGCGAACTCCGTGAAGAAACTGGTATCAAAGTACCCGAGCCAGTGTTGCGTGGTAGCATTACGGGCAACCGTGTGTTTGATGCAGTCGATCGCAGCCCACGTGGTCGTATCATTACACACGCCTTTAAAATTGAATTGCCCGATGGTGCATTGCCTAAAGTAAAAGGCAGTGACGATGCTGAAAAAGCACGTTGGGTTCCTATCGCAGAAGTGCGAAGCGATGAGTGTTTCGAAGATCACTACGATATGGTCCAATGGGCCGTGGGAGTCTAACATGAGCAAAGAGCTAATGAAACAAATTGCAGATGCACAAAAGCAAGTTAAGCTAATGGCAAAACAGTTTGGGCGTAACAGCCAACAATACAAAGATGCCATCAAGTATCAAGCTGATCTTGTACTTAAACAAATGACTAGAGCTTAATATGGAATTCGCATTAGGTTATTTGCTAGGCAGTGGCGCAAATTGGCAAACAATTTTAGTCACTTTGGTTATTTGCGCCATTATCGGTGTACTGGCTAAAGTCATCTTCGGAGATTGATATGCACAAAAGTCATTATCAACCCAAGCGTAGTCAACAACTTTTCCTAGCTGAACAAGTTAGGACTCAGGTGTTTAACGACACAATGGATCAAATTGTTGTGCATCATGTGCTGGAAGATACTCCAACCCGATTGTATCTACAAATTGAACGCCGTGCAACAAGTCCAATGGGCTTTGCTGAGATTTACTTTGAAAGAGTGGAGTTGTAATGATTACCTTAGACCCAGATCAATTTGATCAGATAATGTCCTTTACAAACAAGGATCAAGCAGTTGGGACGCTAATTGCAGCGCTTGTCGAAGACTACGAGGGTGCGTGTCGGCAGGCTGTCTACTACCAAAAAGCGTTGGAAAAAGCCAACAAGAAAATTACGCAGCTTGAAAAGAAGCTGGGTATGTGGACTACACTTTCTAAATAACAGGAACATGTATGTGGAAAAATATCAATGTGTTTGAAGATGAAAAAGAGCATGTTAAAAAATATGTTTTTGAAAAAGATGATATCGCGGTCGAATCTGTACTATATCGGTACCCAACTTATGATGAGCGTACTGTTTTGTGCATTAGTACCATGTGTGGTTGCCCTATGGGCTGTCGTTTCTGCGGAACAGGTGATTATTACGTTCGTAATCTCACCAGTGAAGAAATTGCAGGACAAGCTGAGTACATTCTGGAAACGCAAATCGGCGGATTGAATCCAAAGGATATCAAGAAACTGCAAATCATGGTCATGAGCATGGGCGAGCCAGCACTGAACAAGGCACTTGAGCAAGCATTTGAAAAGTTGTATGCTAACTATCCAAATGCTGCATTGCTAATTAGTTCAAGTGGCCCAAAGGTGGATTACACATGGATTCGCAATATGAGTGTTCGCATTCCAACTGTCGGGTTGCAGTTTAGTATTCATGAAAGCACCGACGAAGCTCGGGATAAATTGATTCCGTTTGCCAAGAAAATGAACTTGGAAGAAATTGCTCATGAGGGTAATAAATGGGCTTGGCACACTGGACGCAAGCCATACTTCAATTATTGCGCTCATGAAGGCAATAACACTGACATGGATGTGACTCGCATCAAAGAGTTGTTTAAACCTGAAGTATGGGAAGCAACAGTGTCAGTAATTTGTGAGCGTGATAGTCATGCAGTCGCAACAAACAATAAACAACGTGACCTAGCAATTGAATTTGGCAACAAACTTGTTGAGCAAGGTTATAATGTACGAGTATTTGATCCTGCCGGTCAAGACACAATCGGTGGCGGTTGCGGACAACTTTGGTATGTGCAGGATTGGATGAAAGATCACCCAGAGCACGTTAAGCCAAGTGTGGGCTGCGGCTTGCAAAAAGTTCACACACCCAAGGAATGGAATTTGGAGGGCGCATGATTCCTATACGCGAATACGTAACCGCACACAGTTCAGTAAACAAAAAAGTCGTTGAGATTTTTGTAACTGATGCCAGAACCAATAACGAAATCGACGATCGACCTAAACTAGTGTCTTTTCCGGTTTGCACAATGTACGACGAAGAACTACAACGTGCCAGGGCTGAGCAATATTGTGAATTTATGAACAAAATCGTTAGGGCCACAAAGGATGCATACGAGCAAAATGCACTACTAGACATCCTAAAATCAGACAATAGTTGACACAATAATAGTGTTGTGTTATACTATCAACAAGTCCTAGCGATAGACGCTAGGCATTTACTATAAAAGGAACTTTTATGAAACTCGCAAAAAATCTAAT
>JACCDT010691497.1_pt1 | contig 18325 bp, 13 predicted proteins | sample 7446291 | NCBI WGS metagenome assembly JACCDT01 (sample SAMN15323446, study PRJNA562643) | freshwater metagenome | isolation source: river surface water | place: USA:Blue River Watershed | collected 2017-08-17 | reverse complement strand
TAGACCGGGGCGGCCCCCGGCACCGGCTGCGCGGCGCAGGTGGTGATCAGGCCGTTGGTGCTTTGCGCCGCAAAGCCACCGGTGTGCATGAGCATGAAGCAGCCGGTGCCGTAGGTGTTCTTCACATCGCCCGGTTGCAGACAGGCCTGGCCCAGCAAGGCCGATTGCTGGTCGCCCGCCACGCCGCCAATCGTGGGCGTGGCCGCATCCTCGCCCAGCAGGCCGGCCTGCACCTGGCCAAAGTCGGCCACCGAGGGCAGCACCTCGGGCAGCACGCTGCGCGGAATGTTCAGCAGCGCCAGCAGCTCGTCGTCCCATTGGCCGCTGTGGATGTTCAGCAGCAGGGTGCGGCTGGCGTTGCTGATGTCGGTCACATGCCGGCGCCCACCGGTCAGCTGCCAGATCAGCCAGCTGTCGACCGTGCCAAAGGCCAGCTCGCCAGCCTCGGCCATGGCGCGTGCGCCCGGCACCTGGTCCAGCAGCCAGCGCAGCTTGGTCCCCGAGAAGTACGGGTCCAGGCGCAGACCCGTGCGCGCCTGCACCATGGCCTCGGCGCCCTGGGCCTGCAAGGCCTGGCACAGGGCCTCGGTGCGCCGGTCTTGCCAGACGATTGCCGGGTGCAGGGGCGCGCCGGTGCGGCGGTGCCACAGCAAGGTGGTCTCGCGCTGGTTGGTGATGCCCACGCCGCGCACATCGCCCGGGCGCAGGCCGCCCTGGCGCAAGGCCTCGCGCGCGGTGTGCAACTGGCTCTGCCAGATGGCCATGGGGTCGTGCTCGACCCAGCCCGGCTGCGGGTAGTGCTGCGCAAACTCCTGTTGCGCCATGCTGTGCACGCGGCCGTCTTCGCGAAAGACAATGGCGCGCGAACTGGTGGTGCCCTGGTCCAGGGCCAGCAAATAGGTGCTCATGCAAGACTCCAAAAAATCAGGATCTGCCCTCAGGGGTTGGCCACCACGCAGCGCACATCCAGGTCGCGCAACAGGCGTTCGTAGGCCGGCTCGGGGGGCAGGTCGGTGTAGAGGGTGTGGACCGCGCGCAAGGAGGCCATCTCGATCATGGCCGGGCGGCCAAACTTGCTGGCGTCGGCCGCCAGCCAGACCTGGCGCGACTGCGCCACGATGGCACGGGCGACCATCACCTCGCGCATGTCAAAGTCGCGCAGGGTGCCGTCGGCGTCGATGCCGCTGATGCCAATCAGGCCAATGTCCACCTTGAACTGCTCGATAAAGCCCAGCGCTGCCTCGCCCACCACGCCCAGGTCCTCGTGCCGCACGGTGCCGCCAGCGATCACCACCTCGCACTGCGGGTTGGCGCTCAGGGTTTGGGCCACATGCAGGTTGTTCGTCACCACCCGCAGGCCCTGGTGGTGCAGCAGCTCGCGCGCCACCGCCTCGACGGTGGTGCCAATGTTCATGAACAGGCTGCTGCCGGGTGGAATGGCCGCGGCCACGGTGCGCGCAATGCGCTGCTTGGCCTGCGCATGGCTGCGCTGGCGTTCGGTGTAGGCGGTGTTGCGGCTGTGGCTGTCGATGGCCCGCACGCCGCCATGAAAGCGCTCGAGCACGCCCGCCTCGGTCAGGCGCGCCACATCGCGGCGCACCGTTTGCAAGGTGGTGTCAAAGCGCTCGGCCAGGGCTTCGGTGCGCAGGCTGCCGTGCTCGCGCACGGCGGCCAGCATGGCCAGCTGGCGGGGGTTCAGGGACATGGACATGGGTGGTGTTTGTAAGCGCAGCGGGCGGACTTGGCCCTAGGTGTTTCCCACAGGCGCGAATCCTTGGTTTCTTCGATATAAACGCACATTCGAAAATAAACGAACATAAAACAACATTGTTTTTTTGATCATTCATGATTCGTTCCGAGCTCTCTGACTGGGTGGCGGCTGCGTTTGCACCGCCCCTGGACCTGCTGGTGATCGGTGGCGGCGCCACCGGCCTGGGGGTGGCCGTGCAGGCCGCACTGGAGGGCCATCGGGTGGCGCTGGTGGAGGCGCGCGACTTTGCCAGCGGCACCTCGTCGCGCTCGACCAAGCTGGTGCACGGTGGGGTGCGCTACCTGGCCCAGGGCCGGGTGCGCATGGTGCGCGAGGCGCTGCGCGAGCGCGCCCACGTCTTGGCGCTGGCGCCGCACCTGGCGCAGCCGCTGCCCTTTGTGGTGGCCGCGCGCCACCGCTGGGACCAGGGCATGACCTGGCTGGGCTTGCGCCTGTACGAGGCGCTGGCCGGCCAGCGCAGCCTGGGCCGCACCGCGACCCTGGGGGCCGCCCAGCTGCAGCGCCTGCTGCCCGGTCTGCGCCAGGCCTGTGCCGGCGTGCGCTACTGGGACGGTCAATTCGAGGACGCCCGACTGGCGCTGGCGCTGGCGCGCACCGCCGAACACGCGGGGGCCTTGCTGCGCAACCACACCGAGGTGGTGGGCCTGCAGCCCGAGCAAGGCGGCTGGCGGGTGCAGCTGCGCGACCGGCTGCTGGGCCACACGCACAGTGTCTGGGCGCGCAGCGTGGTCAACGCCACGGGCGTGTGGGTCGATGCGCTGCGCCGGCTGGCCTTGCCGCCTGACAAGGCGAGCACGCTGGCGCCGCTGGTGCGACCAAGCCAGGGCGTGCACCTGGTGGTGGCGCGCGAGACCCTGCCACTGACCGAGGCGGTGCTGGTGCCGCGCACCAGCGATGGCCGGGTGCTGTTTGCGGTGCCCTGGCTGGGCGCCACCGTGATTGGCACCACCGATACCCCGCGCGAGGACGCCCCTCTGGAGCCGCGCCCCCTGCCCGAGGAGCTGGCGTTTTTGCTGGGCGAGACCGAGCGCGCCCTGGGCGTGCGCCTGCCGCCCGAGGCGGTGCGCAGCGTGTGGGTGGGCTTGCGGCCCCTGGTGGGGGGTGCGGGCGCCCACACCCGCGAGCTCTCGCGCGAGCACCTGATCCGGCGCGAGGCGCCGGGCCTGCTCACGGTGACCGGTGGCAAGTGGACGACCTACCGGGCCATGGCCGAGCAGGTGCTGCAGGCCCTGCGCGCCCAGGCCGACCTGCCGCCCGCGCCCCGCGCGGTGGACACCGCCCAGACCCCGCTGTGGGGCACCCCCGATGCGCGCTTGCCCCGCGTGAGCCTGCAGGCCTCGCCGGGGCCGCACCTGCTGGGCACGGCCGCCGATGCGCTGGCGGACCTGCCAGGCCACGCGGTGGCGCTGGGCCTGGGCCTGACCGAGGCCATCGTGCGCTACAGTGCGCGCCATGAATGGGCGGTGACGGTGGAGGACATGCTGGCGCGGCGCTGGCGCGTGCTCTTTCTGGACGCCCGCCTAGCCGAGCAACTGGCCCCACGTGTGGCCGCGCTGCTGCAGCAGGAAACCGGCCTGGACCCACAACTCGAACCCTTTTTGGCCCTGTGCCGTCAATACCGCCTGCCCGGCGCCGACGGCTCAGGCGCCTCACCGACTTTGGAGAACGCATCGTGACATCCCCCCAGGCGCAAGGCGTGCGCTACGGCCTGATTGGCTGCGGCATGATGGGCCAGGAGCATTTGCGCAACATCGCCCTCTTGCCCGGCGCATCGGTCACGCGGATTTTTGAGCCCGACGAGGCCATGGCCCAGGCCAGCCTGGCGCTGGCGGGCCCCACGGCGCAGCGCGCCGCCTCGCTGGCCGAGGTGGTGCTGGCGCCGGATGTGGACGCGCTGCTGATTGCCAGCCCCAACTTCCGCCACGCCGAGCAGCTGCGCGAGATTGCGGCCCTGCGCCCATTGCCCCTGCTGCTGGAAAAACCCGCCTGCACCCGGCTCGAGGATGTGCGCGCCCTGGCCACCCTGGGCCGGCACTACCCGGCACCGATCTGGGTGGCGATGGAGTACCGCTACATGCCGCCCGTGGCCCGCCTGGTCGAGGAGGTGCACCACGCCCAGCACACCGGCCCGGTGACGCTGCTCTCGATCCGCGAGCACCGCTTCCCCTTTCTTGTCAAGGTGGGCGACTGGAACCGCTTCAACCGCTACACCGGCGGCACCCTGGTCGAGAAGTGCTGCCACTTTTTTGACCTGATGCGCCACATGACGCGCAGCGAGCCGGTGCGCATCTACGCCTCGGCCTCGGTGGCGCACAACCACCTTGACGAGCACTACCCCGATGGCACGCCCGACATCCTGGACAACGCCTATGTGGTGGTCGACTTTGCCAGCGGCCAGCGCGCCTTGCTCGAGCTGTGCATGTTTGCCGAGGGCGCGCGCTACCAGGAGGAGATTTCGGTGGTGGGTCCGCAAGGCAAGGCCGAGTGCTTTGTGCCCGGCCCTGGCCGCTTCTGGCCCGAGCACCTGGGCGCCCCGCCCGTGCCGCGCGTGGTGCTGAGCCCGCGCCACCCCAAGGGCCCGCGCGAGCTGGAAGTGCCGGTCGATCCGGTGGCCCTGGCCGCGGGCGACCACAACGGCTCGACGCTATACCAGCACCAGCGCTTCAACGCGGTGGTGCGCGGGGCCGGTGCGGTCGAGGTGGGTTTGCGCGATGGCCTGGCGGCCGTGCTCATGGGCCTGGCGGCGCAGGCCTCGGCAGCCAGCGGGCAGGCCATTGATCTGACGCAGGGCGACTACGCCCTCTCGGGGTTGGACGCATGATGCACGTCCGCGCGGGTCAGCGCCTGGCGCACCAAGCATGCGGCGGCTTGCCAGTCGGCGGCCGTCATCGCATGCCCGCCGGCGCGCTCGCGCAGGACCAGTCGCTCAGGGGCGGCCGACCAGTGCGGGGCCAGCCGTGCCAGCAGGGCGCGGGTGCCCGCGGGGTTGGCCCAGGCGTCGTCCTGCGCCTGCTGCACCAACAGGCCGCGTGGGGCGATGCGCGCCCACAGCTGCGCCGGCGCCTCGGCCTCGATCAGCTGGGCCTGCACATGGGCCGACTGCGCGCCGGGGGCGAGCCAGTGGGCAAAGCGCTGGGCCAGCTCGGCCAGGGACTCGCTGCCAGCACCGGCCACGCCCAGGCAGCTGGCGCCACCGGTGCCGCTGTTGTGCGAGACCACCGCATCGATGCGCGGGTCCAGGGCTGCGGCCAGCAAGGCGGCCTTGCCGCCGCGCGAGTGGCCGATCACGGCCAAGCCGGCCAGCCGATCCTGCAGCAGCCCGCGCAGGGCCTGTGCGCTGCGCTGCAGGCCCCAGGCCCACATCGCCAGCGCGCCGCAGTCGGCCGGCGCCAGGCCCTGCAGCGGCCCGCTGCGCGAGCCCTCCACATCGGGGGCGATCTCGCAGCGGTTGAACCAGGCCAGGGCCAGGCCCTCGCCCAGCACCGCGTCGATGGCGGCGCGGTCCAGGACATGCGGCCAGCAGCCGTCCGGGCTCAGCAGCACCTGGCGCGCCTCGGGGGCCTCGGGCGCTGCCGGCCAGGCCAGGTGCAAGGTCCAGGCCACCTGCGGATGGCCGGGCAGTTCGAGCCGCCACTGGCGCCAGCTTCGATCCGTCTGCACCAGGGTGTGCAGGGCGTGCGAGACCCGCACCTCGCCCAGCTCGGGCAAGGGACCGTACAAGGCCTGCCAGAATGTCGCATCGGCAGCGTTCAGGGAGACAGAACTTGAAAATTGATTCATCATTCACCCATGTCGCTTGCGGGCGTGCATGACCTTTGTTTTCTTTCACCACTCAACACAACACGAGGAGTCCACCATGAAATCCCTGCGTCTTTCCATGCTCACGCTGGCCAGCGGTCTGGCCCTGGCCGGCCTGGCCCATGCCGGCGAGGTGCGCGTCATGTGCTACCAGGACGGCAACGAATGCGAGGTCACCGCCGAGCTGGCCAAGCGCTTTGAAGCGCAGAACCCCGGCACCAAGATCATCGTCGACAACGTGCCCTACAAGACCATTGTCGAGCAACTGCCGGTGCAGCTGGCCGCCGGTCAAGGCCCGGACATCGCCCGCGTGACCGATCTGGGTGGCCTGTCCAAATACTACCTGGACATCTCGCGCGATCTGAAAAACCGCAAGGCCATGGACGACAACTTTGGCGCCACCGCCCCCTGGCTGTCGCCGGCACCTGGCGACAAGGGCGTGTACGGCTTCATGTCGCAGCTGACCATGACCGGCCCGTTTGTCAACAAAACCCTGTTCGAGCAGGCCAAGGTGCCGCTGCCTGGCGCCAAGGCCAGCTGGGACGAGTGGGTGGACGCCGCGCGCAAGGTCGCCCGCGCCACCCAGACCAAGGCCGCCATGGCCTGGGACCGTTCGGGCCACCGCTTTGCCGGTCCGGCCATCAGCTACGGTGCCAAGCTGTTTGACGCCAAGGGCGAGCCCGTCATCGACGCTGGCTACAAGAACGCGGTCAACAAGTTTGTCGCCTGGCACAAGGACGGCGCGATGCTGCGCGAGGTCTGGTCGGGCTCGGGCGGTTCGTCGTATGCCTCCACCATCGACGAGTTCATCAACGGCAACGTGGTGATGGTGCTGGCCGGCAGCTGGCAGATCGGCAATCTGCAGAAGAAGGTCGGCAACAAGTTTGACTGGGTCGCCGTGCCCAACCCCTGCGGCCCCGCCGCCTGCACCGGCATCCCTGGCGGCGCCGCCTGGGTGGCCCTGAAGACCAGCAAGTCGCCCAAGGAAACCGCGGCCTTCCTGGAGTTCATGGCCTCCGAGCCGGCCTATGCCGAGTTCACCGCCAAGACCAACAACATCCCGGCGCACGCCGGTCTGGCCCGCAAGGGCGTGAACTACGCCAATGCCGACGCGGGCTCCAAGGCTGCGCTTGGGGTGTTCAGCGCCGGTGTCGCCAACCTGGCCCCGGTGGCCTACCAGTTCCAGGGCTACAAGTTCAACCGCGCCATCATGCTGCCCACCGTCACCCGCGTGACGCAGGCCATCGTGGGCGAGATGAGCACCGACGAAGCGGTCAACAAGATCAATGCCGACATGGTCGACATGATCAAGCAGGCGTCCAAGTAAGCCTGCTCCGCCACGGCCCCGCCCCGGGGCTGCCAGCGGTCCCGCTCAGGGGCTGCATGGCGATCCGGGGCGGGTCCGCTTTCCTTGTCGGGCCGGCCGATCTGGCGCCGTCTTGCCCCGTTCTTGATCCCTGGCCATGAAATTCCTGGCGTTCTTTTTCAACCTGTTCGAACCGCTGTTCCGGTTTGGCCAGCGGCACCTGGGCCTGCAGCGCCTGGGCTGGTTGTTTGTCGCGCCAAACCTGCTGGTGTTCGGCCTGTTCTGCTTTTTGCCCATTCTGATCAACCTGGTTTACGCCACCACGGGCGGCGTGAACCTGATGCCCTTCTCGCGCCCCTTCACCGGCGCCGAGAATTTCCAGATCCTGTTCGAGTGCCGCGACTACACCGATCTCTCGACCTGCCGCAAGGACGTGTTCTGGCGCGCCATGTTCAACACCGCCAAATTCAGCGTCTTGCAAGTGGGGCTGATGGTGCTGTTTGCCCTCATCACCGCGCTGGTGCTCAACCGCAAGATCCTGGGCCGCGGCTTTTGGCGCGGGGTGTTCTTCTACCCGGTGCTGCTGTCGCCGGTGGTGGTCGCGCTGATCTGGAAGTGGCTGCTGCAAAGCCAGGGCGCGTTCAATGCCACGCTGCTGTCCTTGGACATGCCGCCCGTCGATTGGCTGACCTCGGCCGGCTGGGCGTTTTTCTGGGCCGTCTTCGTCTCGATCTGGGCCCACATGGGCTTTTACACCCTGATCCTGCTGGCGGGCCTGCAAGCCATTCCGCGTGACCTCTACGAGGCCGCCGAGATGGACCGCGCCAGCCCCTGGCGCACGCTCACGCGCATCACGCTGCCGCTGCTCATGCCCAACCTGGTGGTGGTGCTGGTGCTGGCGGCCATCCGCGCGGTGCAGATTTTTGACGAGGTGTTTGTGCTCACGGGCGGCGGCCCCGGCTCGGCCACCACCTTCATCGTGCAGTTCATCTACCAGACCGGTTTTTCCGAGCAGATCCATCTGTACGGCCTGGCGGCGGCGGCCTCGCTGGCGCTGGCGGTGTTCCTCATCCTCCTCACCCTGGCGCAGCTGCGCCTGACCCGGGCCAGCGAGCTGGGCCAGAAAGGACGCTGACCATGGGCGTGCTGAATTTTCTGTTGCGCACCCGCGGTCAGCGCCGCCTGCACTGGACCGATGGCCTGAGCTACGCCTATTTGCTGGCGGGCCTGTTCCTGATGTTTGCCCCGGTGGTGTGGCTGGTCATGTCCTCGTTCAAGACCGAGGCGGCCATCTCGCAGTTTCCGCCCACCTTTTTGCCCTATGCCCAGAAAACCGTGGCCGTGGCTGGGCAAGACAAGCCCCTGCCCTTGTTCATGGTCAAGCAGGAGGACGGCAGCGCCAAGCCCATGGCGCAGATCAGCCGCATCGGCATCATGGCCACCATGGTCGATCCGGCGCAGCCCGAGCAGACGATCCGGGTCAACATCAACGAGCGCGTGCCGATCAACGAGATCCAGTTCGCCTGGAACAACTACACCGATCTGTTTGGCAAGTTCACCTTTGGCACCTACCTGTGGAACAGCGTCTTCATCACCGTGGTCGCCACGGTGCTGACCCTGCTGTTCAACTCGATGGCCGCGTTTGCCCTGTCCAAGTACCGCTTCAAGGGCCAGCGCGCGGTGTTCCTGCTGATCATTGCCACGCTGATGATCCCGCCGACCATCATCCTGGTGCCGGTGTTCCTGGTCATCAACCAGGTGGGCCTGCTCAACAACCTGTGGGGCGTGATCCTGCCAGCCGTGGCCACGCCCACCGGCGTGTTCCTGCTGCGCCAGTACATGCTGACCATTCCCGACGAGTTGCTCGAGGCCGCGCGCATGGACCATGCAAGCGAGTGGCGCATTTACTGGCGCATCATCCTGCCGCTGTCGGCGCCCGCGCTGGCGGTGCTGGCCATCTTCTCGGTCATGTGGCGCTGGAACGACTTCCTGCTGCCGCTGATCGTGCTGTCCAAGAACGAGTTCTTCACCCTGCAGCTGGCGCTCAACTCCTTCCAGGGCGAGCTCAACACCCAGTGGCATTACCTCCTGGCCATGACCGTCATCACCTTGCTGCCGGTCACCCTGGTGTTTGCCTTTTTGCAGCGCTACATCACCACCGGCATTGCCGGTGCCGGGGTCAAATGACCGTGTCCCATTTCACTCAAACAGGTGGCCGCCGTGTCCACGCTTGAACTTCAGAACATCCGCAAAGTTTTTGACCAGACCGAGGTCATCCATGGGGTCGACCTGCAGGTCGCGCACGGCGAGTTTGTCGTCTTTGTCGGGCCCTCGGGCTGCGGCAAGTCCACCTTGCTGCGCATGATTGCCGGCCTTGACGAGCCCACCAGCGGCGACTTGCGCATCGATGGCGAGCGCGTCAACGCCATTGGCGCGGCCGACCGGGGCTGCGCCATGGTGTTCCAGTCCTATGCCCTGTATCCGCACATGACGGTGCACGCCAACATGGCCTTTGGTCTGGAGAACGCCAAGGTGCCGCGCGCCGAGATCGAGCAGAAGGTGGGCGAGGCCGCGGCCATGCTGCGCATCGACGGCCTGCTGCAGCGGCGCCCCACCCAGCTCTCGGGCGGTCAGCGCCAGCGCGTGGCCATTGGCCGCGCCATTGTGCGCAAGCCCAAGATCTTTTTGTTCGACGAGCCGTTGTCCAACCTGGACGCCGAGTTGCGCGTGTCGATGCGCAACGAATTGCGCGAGCTGCACCAGCGCCTGGGCGCGACCATGATTTATGTGACGCACGACCAGGTCGAGGCCATGACCATGGCCGACAAGATCGTGGTCCTGCGCGCCGGCCGTGTCGAGCAGATCGGCACCCCCGAGGCGCTCTACACGCGACCCTGCAACACCTTTGTGGCCGGCTTCATTGGCAGCCCGCGCATGAACCTGATGCCGGTGCAGGCGCTCGATGGCGCGCCCGCCCTGCGGGCCCAGCTGCCCGCGCAGACCCACGAGGTGGGGGTGCGGCCCGAGCACTGGCAGCTGTGCGCGCCGGGCGAGGGCCTGGCCCTGACCGTGCGCAGCAGCGAGTACCTGGGCGCGCAGCGCCTGCTGCAGGCCCGCCTGGGCGAGCACCGCGTCGAGCTGCTGGTGGACGTGGCGCATGCGCCCGCCGCGGGCGACGTGATCCACGCCAGCGCCCCACTGGCGCACTGGCACGCGTTTGATGCACAAGGCCAGCGCCTGGAAGGAACGCGCGCATGACCCCGATCCAATCCACGGGCTGGACCTGCCAGCCCGGCGCCGCCCTGTCCGACGCCCAGGCCCCGCTGTCCGATGGCGGCGCCCTGCGCCTGGTGTTTCTCTCGCCCACGATGGCGCGCCTGACCTGGCTGCCGGCGCAGGGCTTTCGCGAGCCGCGCACCTGGGCCATCGCGCCCACCCCCGGTCAGGACGTGCCCTGGGAAGGGCGCGCGCGCGAGGCCCTGGACGGCTTTGTGCGCCCATCGGTGCAGGCCACCGAACACGGTCTGCAGACCGGGGCGCTGCGGGTGCGCCTCTTGGGGGGGGGCGGTGCGCCAGTGCGCCTGCAGTTTGAGGATGTGGCCAGTGGTCATCTGTTGATGGACGACCGCTTCACCAGCGCCTACCTGCGCGAGGGCCGCACCGGTCTGGTCCGGCACAGCGTGCAGCGCCACCCGTCCGAGCGCTACTACGGCCTGGGCGACAAGACCGGCGAGCTGAACCTGCATGGGCGTCGCCTGCGCTGCCTGGGGCAGGACTCGATTGGCTACGACCCCAAGCGCGGCGACCCGCTGTACAAACACTGGCCGTTTGTGATGACGCGCACCGTCGAGGGCCTGTGGGTGGGGGTGTACTACGACACCTTGTCGGCCTGCACCTTTGACCTGGGCTGCGAGCACGACAACTACCACGGGCTGTTTCGCAGCGTCGACATCGACGACGGCGATCTGGACTACTACCTGATGAGCGGGCAGACCCCTGCCGAGGTGTTGGCGCAGTTTGTCCAGCTGATTGGCGGCACGCACATGCCCCCGCGCTGGACCTTGGGCTTTGCACAGACCGCGATGGGGCTGGCGGATGCGCCCGATGCGCAGCAGCAGCTCGAGCGCTTCATCGACGAGTGCGAGCGCCGCCGCGTGCCCATCTCCTCGTTCCATTACGGCTCGGGCTACTCCAGCCGGGGCAAGCAGCGCTACGTCTTCACCTGGAACCGCAGCAAGTTCCCCGATCCCGAGGGCGTGAACCGGCGCTTTCATGCGGCCGGCATGACCCTGGTGGCCAACCTCAAGCCCTGCCTGCTCGACGACCACCCCGACTACGCCAGCCTGGCCCAGGCGCATGCCTTTGTCGAGCACGCGGACAGCGGCCAGCCGGTGGTCGAACCCTATTGGGATGGCCTGGGCTCGCACCTGGACTTCACCAAGCCACAAGCGATTTCCTGGTGGCAGTCGCGTCTGCGCGCGCAGATCCTGGAACGCGGCATCGAGGTGGGCTGGAACGACAACAACGAGTACATGATTGCCGCCGAGGACGCGGTCAGCCACGGTTTTGGCCAGCCGATCCCTATCCACCGCAGCCGCCCCCTGCATGCCCTGATGATGACGCGCGCCACCTTCGAGGCCCAGCGCGCCTACTGGCAGGAACAGGGCCAAGCCGAGATGCTGTTCACCGTCACCCGCGCCGGCCCTCCGGGCATCCAGCGCTATGCGCAGACCTGGTCGGGTGACAACACCACCAGCTGGGACTCGCTCAAATGGAACATCCGCACCGGCTTGCAGATGGGCCTGTCGGGCATGTTCAACATCGGCCACGATGTGGGCGGCTTTTTTGGCCCACTGCCCGACCCCGAGATGCTGCTGCGCTGGGTTCAGGCCTGCGCGCTGAACCCGCGCATGGTCATGAACTCCTGGAAGCCCAACAACGTGAGCAACCTGCCGTGGATGCACCCAGAGGTGGCCCAGGAGGTCACGCAGGCGATCACCTTGCGCTACCGCCTGCTGCCGTATCTGTGGGCGGTGACCGAGCAGGCCTGCCGCGCGCACCTGCCCATTGTTCGGCCCACCTTTTTCAACTTCCCGGAGGACGAGGCCTGCTACGCCGACAGCGACGACTTCATGCTGGGCGACGACCTGCTGGTCGCCCCGGTGGTCACGCCCGGCGCGCGCGAGCGCAGCGTGTACCTGCCGTCACTGCCCGACGGCGGCCAATGGTTCGACTTTGATACCCGCCAGGCCTATGCCAGCGGCCAGACGCACACCGTGGCCGCGCCGCTGGCGCGCTTGCCGCTGTTCGTGCGCGAGGGCGCGCGCATTCCGGTGGCTGCCCCGCCTGCGGGGCAGGTGCCGCGCCATGACGACCCGGTCAGCGAGGTCTTGCAGTTCTGATGCCGTGCCCCGCCCGGGCGGCGGGGCATTAAGATGCGGTCATGATGAAATTTAAAAACATGACCGTGCTGGTGACCGGCGGCGCGGGCTATATCGGTTCGCACACCGTGCTGTGCCTCTTGCAAGCCGGGGCGCAGGTGCGGGTGCTCGACAACCTGTGCAACAGCTCGCCCGAATCCCTGGCGCGTGTGGCCCGCATCGCGGGGCGCAGCGCCGAGCTGGTGGAGGGCGATGTGCGCGACGAGGCCTTGCTGCAGCGCCTGCTGGGGCAGGGGGTGGATGCGGTGATCCACTTTGCCGGCCTCAAGGCGGTGGGCGAGAGCGTGCGCGAGCCGCAGCGCTACTACGACGTGAACGTGGGCGGCAGCCTGGCGCTGAGCCGTGCCATGGCAGCGGCCGGCGTTTTCAAGCTGGTCTTCAGCTCGTCGGCCACGGTGTACGGCGATCCGCAATGTGTGCCCATCGACGAGGACCAACCGGCGGGGGCCACCACCAACCCCTATGGCCGCAGCAAGTGGATCGTCGAGCAGATGCTGGTCGATTTGGCCGCGGCCGATCCGCGCTGGCGCATGGCGCGGCTGCGCTATTTCAATCCCGTGGGCGCGCACGCCAGCGGCCTGATCGGCGAGGACCCACGCGGCATCCCCAACAACCTGGTGCCCTTCATCGCGCAGGTGGCCGTGGGCCAGCGCCCCGAGCTGGCCGTTTACGGTCAAGACTGGCCGACGCCCGACGGCACCGGCGTGCGCGACTACCTGCATGTGATGGACCTGGCCGAGGGCCACCTGTGTGCGCTGCAGGCCTTGCAGACGCGCCATGGTGCGCCGGTGTGGAACCTTGGCACCGGCCATGGCGCGAGCGTGCTCGAGATGGTGCGGGCCTTCGAGCAGGCCAGTGGCCGCGCCGTGCCCTACCGCTTTGCGCCGCGCCGCGACGGCGACATCGCGGTCTGCTACGCCGACCCCCGCCGCGCGCAGCAGGAGCTGGGCTGGCGGGCCCGACGCGGCCTGGCCGAGATGATGGCCGATACCTGGCGCTGGCAGTCGCAGAACCCTCAGGGCTTTGCGCAGGGATAATCGAGCCATGTTGAACGTCACCCCTGTCATTTTGTGCGGTGGCGCCGGCAGCCGTCTGTGGCCGCTGTCGCGCACCGGTTTCCCCAAACAGTTCTTGTGCCTGACGGGCGACGAGAGCCTGTTCCAGCAGGCTGCGCGCCGCCTGGCCAATCTGGCGCAGCCCGGCTGGCAACTGGCGGCGCCCCTGATCGTGACCGGCGAGGAACACCGCTTTCTGGCGGCCGAGCAACTGCGCGAAGCGGGCATCGCCCTGGGCGCCGCCTTGCTTGAACCGGTGGGCCGCAACACCGCGCCGGCCCTCACCCTGGCCGCCCTGGCGGCGCATGCCCAGGGCCAGGACCCGGTGCTGGTGGTGACGCCGGCCGACCAGACCGTGACCGACAACGCCACCTTTGTCCAGGCGGTGCAGCAGGCGGTGCAAACCGCGGCCAATGGCACCATCGTCATCCTGGGCATCACCCCCGACAGCCCCGAGACCGGCTACGGCTACATCCAGGTGGAGACGACCCAAGGCCCCGACGCGCAGCCGGTGCGCCGCTTTGTCGAAAAGCCCGATCGCCAGACCGCTCAGGCCTACCTGGACGCCGGCGGTTATTTCTGGAACGCGGGCATGTTTGTGCTCAAGGCCTCGGTGTGGTTGCAGGCGCTGGGGCAATTTCGCCCCGACATCCTGGCCGCCACGCAAGCCGCCTGGGACGCCCGACAGGTGGACGCCAACTTCATCCGCCCCGAGCGCAGCGCTTTTGCGGCGGTGCCGGCCGAGTCGATCGATTACGCCGTCATGGAGCATTGCCCGGGCAGTGCGCTGCCGCTGGCCATGGTGCCGCTGGATGCGGGCTGGAGCGATCTGGGTGCCTGGGACGCGGTGTGGAAGGTCCTGCCCAAGGACGAGGCGGGCAATGCCCACATTGGCGACGTGCTGACCCAGGACAGCCGCAACACCCTTGTGCACGCCACCAGCCGCCTGGTGAGCGTGGTGGGGCTCGATGGTGTGGTCGTGGTGGAGACGCCCGATGCGGTGCTGGTGGCCGACAAATCGCGCAGCCAGGACGTCAAGCACATTGTCAATACCTTGGGTCAACAGGCGCGAGAGGAACATGCCTTGCACCGCAAGGTGCACCGGCCCTGGGGCTGGTACGACAGTGTTGATGAGGGCGAGCGCTTCAAGGTCAAGCGCATCCAGGTCAACCCCAAGGCCAGCCTGAGCCTGCAAAAACACCACCACCGAGCCGAGCACTGGATTGTGGTGAGCGGCACGGCCGAAATCACCAACGGCGATCAGGTCCTGACCCTGACCGAGAACCAGTCGACCTACATCCCGCTGGGCGTGGTGCACCGCCTGGCCAACCCCGGCAGCATCCCACTGGAAATCATCGAGGTGCAGTCGGGCAGCTACCTGGGCGAGGACGATATCGTGCGCTTTGAGGACCAGTACGGCCGAGGCGTTCGGTCGGATACCCAGCGCTGAGCCGCCTGGTCCGCCTCACTCCTGGCTGACGTTGACCTCAAAGCCATTGGCTTTGAGCAGCGCATGACGTCGCGCGGCCTCATGATCGGCCAGAACCATCTCACGGCACATCGCTTGTGCCGTGATCTCGGGCTCCCACCCCAGCTTGAGCCGCGCCTTGGTGGGATCGCCCAGCAAGGTTTCGACCTCGGTGGGCCGGAAATAACGGGGGTCAACCCGGACCAAGACTTGGCCGACCTTGACGGCTGGTGCCAAAGCGCCGTCCACGCGTGAGACGACAGCGGTTTCGTCGATCCCATGACCCTGGAAGTCGAGCGTGATGCCCAGCTCGGCAGCTGCCCAGGTGATGAACTGTCGCACGCTGTATTGGCGACCTGTGGCAATCACAAAATCCTCGGCCTGCGCCTGTTGCATCATGAGCCATTGCATGCGCACATAGTCCTTGGCGTGCCCCCAGTCGCGCAAGGCATCCAGGTTGCCCATGTACAGGCAGTCCTCCAGCCCCAGCGCCATATGGGCCAAGCCTCGGGTGATTTTGCGGGTGACGAAGGTCTCGCCCCGGCGTGGGCTCTCGTGGTTGAACAGGATGCCGTTGCAGGCATACATGCCGTAGGCCTCCCGGTAGTTGACGACCATCCAGTAGGCATACAGTTTGGCCACCGCATAGGGGCTGCGGGGGTAGAAGGGGGTCGTCTCCTTTTGCGGGGTCTCCTGCACCAGGCCGTACAGCTCACTGGTGCTCGCCTGGTAGAAGCGAGTCTTCTTCTCCAGCCCCAAAATGCGGATGGCTTCGAGCAGGCGCAGCGTGCCCAGGCCATCAATATCGGCGGTGTACTCGGGGCTCTCGAAACTCACCGCCACATGGCTCATTGCGCCCAGGTTGTAGATTTCATCGGGCTGGGTTTCCTGCACGATGCGCACCAGGTTGCTGGTGTCCGACAGGTCCCCGTAGTGGAGCTTGAAGCGGGCACCGTCAACATGGGGGTCCTGATAAACATGGTCCACGCGCTGCGTGTTGAACAGCGACGAGCGGCGTTTGATGCCATGAACGATGTAGCCCTTGCTGAGCAAGAGCTCGGCCAGGTACGAGCCGTCTTGCCCGGTGATGCCGGTGATCAGGGCCACCTTGGGGGATGGGGTCATGGGGTTCTCCTGTCGGTCGATCGACTGGGGTGCGCCAAAAAGTCTTGATAGGCCCAGCGCAAGCCCTCGGGCAAGTCAATGCGGGCTGACCAGCCCAAGTCATGGAGCCGGCTGCTGTCCATCCATTTGCGCGGCGTGCCATCCGGTTTGCTGGGGTCGTAACGGATCTCACCGGTGTAGCCCACGGTGTTCGCGATGCATTGGGCCAGCTCGGCAATCGTCAGGTCACGCCCACTGCCCACATTGATGTGGCTGAGCATCGGCTGGGTGTGCTGCGCATAGGTGGAGGGGTCCAGGTTCATCACATGCACACTGGCGGCGGCCATGTCGTCCACATACAGAAACTCGCGCCGCGGGGTGCCGGTGCCCCAGATGGTCACGCTGGGGGCTTGCGCCAGCTTGGCTTCGTGAAAGCGCCGGATCAGGGCTGGGATCACATGTGAGTGATCGGGGTGGTAGTTGTCCCCAGGGCCGTACAGATTGGTGGGCATCACACTTCGGTAGTCCACCCCATATTGGCGGTTATAGCTTTCGCACAGCTTGATGCCAGCGATTTTGGCGACCGCGTAGGGCTCGTTGGTCGGCTCAAGCGTGCCCGTCAGCAGCGCATCCTCGCGCATGGGCTGTGCCGCGTGCTTGGGGTAGATGCAGCTTGACCCCAGAAACAGCAAGCGCTTGACGCCACTGCGAAAAGCCGCGTCGATGACGTTGGCCTGGATCAACAGGTTCTGGTAGATGAAGTCGGCTGGGAAGACGTTGTTCGCGTGGATCCCGCCCACCTTGGCCGCTGCCAGGTAGACCTGGTCAGGGCGTTCGCGCTCGAAGAACGCACGCACGGCCGCCTGCTCGGTCAGGTCCAACTCGGCGTGGGTGCGGGTGATCAGGCGATCGGCGGGGAGGCCCTGGGCCAGCAATTGGCGAACAATCGCAGAACCCACCATCCCGCGATGGCCGGCCACATAGATCTTGGATTTGGTCGTCATGCTGTTCCGTGGCGAATGGCCCAAGTGGCATCGGGCTACATCAACCTGGACACTCCGACACGTCGGCCGAATGGTCAGGTCGTTCTGATTGTAACGAGAGTCCAGCGGTCAAAATGCCTGACGCCAAGTCTGCGCAACACCTCATCAAGAATGGCCCCGACACCCGTTATCTTGAGGGGCAACAGATGGCCCGTGGTGAGCCTTTCCCCCCAAACAAAACGCCCAACCGAGATGGGTTGGGCGTGGCATGTTGGTGGACCGAAGGAGGATCGAACTCCCGACCTCTGCATTGCGAACGCAGCGCTCTCCCAGCTGAGCTATCGGCCCGTATTCGGGGGGGACCATGGTGGTTCCCGCAGTCCACTATTTTACCGTTTTTTCTGGCATGGCCCAAGCGCCATGGCCTTCAGCGCGCGCCATGGCCCGTCAGGACGATGCGAACAGTCTTGAAGGCGATCAGCAGGTCCATGGCCAGGCTGTAATGGCTGACGTAGTACAGGTCGTAACCCAGCTTGGTCAGGGTCTCGTCCTCGCTGGCGGCGTAGCCTTGTTGCACCTGGGCCCAGCCTGTCAGGCCCGGTCGCACCAGGTGGCGGTAGGGGTAGCTGGGGATGCGCGACGCAAACTGGCGCACAAAATCGAGTTGCTCCGGCCGTGGCCCGATCAGGCTCATTTCGCCGCGCAGCACGTTCCACAACTGCGGAATTTCATCGAGCCGGGTTTTGCGAAGAAATTGCCCCAGGCGGGTGATGCGCGGGTCCTTGTCCTGGGCGAACCGGGCAGTGGTGTCATCGCTGTGGCGCATGCTGCGGAACTTGAACAAGCGAAACGGCTGCCCATGGCGGCCAGTGCGCCACTGCACGAACACCGCCGGGCCTGGAGAGTCCAGGCGCACGGCCAGGCCCACCAGCAGGCCCAGCGGCAACCACAGCGGTAGCAGGCCCAGCACCAGCACCAGGTCCATCACGCGCTTGGCCAGGTCGTAGGCCGAGCGGGCTTCGGGTTGCCACAGCATGTTCGCCATGCGATCGGTGGCAATTCGGCCCGTCAGGGATTCGGCCAGGCTGTCCGGGCTGTACAGACGCAGGTGATGGCACTTGAGCTCGATCAGGCGCTGCCGCCGGGCGTCGCTGTTGACCGCATGGGGATCGAGCAGCACCGCGTCGATATCGGGGGAGGCCTCAAGCCGCGCCCAGTGCTCGGGCCAGCGCACCGCGCGCACAGGCCAGGTGCGGCGTTCGTGGGGGCTCAGCTGCGCTTGCACCTGATCGAGCACCCCCTCGTCGAGGCACAACAGTTTGAGCGGTCGGTTTTGGTGCAGCCAATGCTCGGCCACCCAGAACCACCAACAGGTCAGGGCCCAGGTGAGCAGCACCGC
>JACCDT010698419.1_pt1 | contig 18327 bp, 18 predicted proteins | sample 7446291 | NCBI WGS metagenome assembly JACCDT01 (sample SAMN15323446, study PRJNA562643) | freshwater metagenome | isolation source: river surface water | place: USA:Blue River Watershed | collected 2017-08-17 | reverse complement strand
GGCACGATTGCCGAGAACATCTCCTACGGCAAGCCGGGCGCGACGCGCGCCGAGGTGATTGCCGCCGCGCGCGCCGCGCATGCGCATGAATTCATCCTGCGGCTGCGCCATGGCTATGACTCCATCGTCGGCGAACGCGGGCAGGGCTTGTCGGGCGGCGAGCGCCAGCGCATCTCGATTGCGCGCGCGCTGCTGATCAATCCGCACATCCTGATGCTGGATGAAGCGACCTCCAGCGTCGATACCGAAACCGAAAAGGAAATCCAGCGCGCGCTCGACAATCTGGTGCAGGGTCGCACCACGATCGCGATTGCGCACCGTCTGTCGACGCTGCGCCGTGCCGATCGCCTGATCGTGCTGGAGCGCGGCGAGGTGGTGGAGATCGGCTCGCACCAGGAACTGATGGACAAACGCGGTGCGTACTGGCGCTTGTATGAAGCGCAGGCGCGCAATGTGGATACCGAGGATAGCGAGCCTTCTCGGCTGCATATCCCGCTGGTCAAGGCAGGGACAGCATGATGCCCGAATCCAGCGCCAAGGCCTGGATGCCGGTTGCGCACCGCCTGCATCGCGACAGCTTCGGCAAACTGGTGTTCACCGACGAGCAGGGTGTTGCGCATGTCGGCGCGGTGCCGGTTCAAGCGTTTCCGATTGATGCGCCGGGCGAGAATGTGTCGCTGGTCAGCGCCGATGGTCACGAGCTGGTGTTCATCCCGCAATTGTCGGGACTGGATGCCGACAGCCGCCGGCTGATTGCGGAAGAGATCGCGCAGCGCGCGTTCATGCCCGTGATCGATCGGCTGATGTTCGTGTCCACGTTCGCAACACCGAGCAGCTGGCAGGTCAGCACCGACCGGGGCATTACCAGTTTCGTGCTGAAGGGTGAGGAAGACATCCGCCGGCTGAAAGGCAACGGGCTGCTGATTACCGACAGCCACGGCGTCACCTACCGCGTGCATGACATGCGCGAACTGGATCGCATGTCACGCAAACTGCTCGATCGCTTTCTGTAGGCCGCGCGCCTGCACGCGGCCACCAGGGCGTGCGCTCAGGCCGGAGCGCTTTCCGGCGGCGGCTTGCCCGCCATCAGCAACACCAGCGCGCCCAGCGCACCCGCCAGCACCGACGCGGCAAACACCGCGACCTTCGATGCATCCACCAGCAGCGCCTGCTCGTGGAAGGCCAGCCCGGTAATGAAGATCGACATCGTGAAACCGATGCCGCCCAGCAGGCCGGCGCCGGCAACATGGGTCCAGTTCACCTGATCCGGCAACTTGCAGATGCCGATCATCACCGCGAACGCCGACAACAGCAGGATGCCGATCGGCTTGCCCGCGACCAGTCCGGCGATGATGCCCACGCCGTTCGGCGCCATCACCTCCTGAAACAGCGAGGCTTGCAGCACCACACCAGTATTGGCGAGCGCGAACACTGGCAGTACGATGAACGCGACCGGCTTGTGCAGCCAGTTCTCCAGCCGGTACGACGGCGAGGGCCGGTCGTCGCCGGGCGGATTGAACGGGATCGCGAACGCCAGCAGCACGCCGGCCAGCGTTGCATGCACACCGGACTTCAGCATCAGCACCCACATCAGCGCGCCACCAATCAGGTAGGGCGCCAGCGTGGTCACGCGCCGCGAGCGATTGAAGCCCAGCAGCACCAGCCAGACCGCGAGGCTGCCGAGCAGGTAGGGTACCGACAGCTGCTTTGTGTAGAACAGTGCAATCATCACGATCGCGCCGAGGTCGTCGATCACCGCGAATGCGACGACGAACACTTTCAGTGCGGCCGGAATGCGCGCGCCGAGCAGGGACAGTGCGCCCAGCGCAAACGCGATGTCGGTCGCCATCGGTATGCCCAGCCCCGGCTGCGTCGGCAGGCCCTGGTTCAGCGCGTAGTGAATCAGCGCCGGTGCCAGCATGCCGCCGATCGCCGCAAAGATCGGCAGCAGCGCATTGCGGAGGTTGGACAGTTCACCGACATACATCTCACGTTCGAGTTCGAGGCCGATCATCAGGAAGAAGATCGCCATCAGGCCATCGTTCACCCAATGCTCGACGCTCATGCCGAGCAGTTCGGATTGCCAGAAGCCTTGCCAGGTCGGGCCGAATGCGCTATTCGCCAGCAACAGGCTGGCAGCGGTGCACAGCACCAGCAGGATGCCGCCGGCGCGCTCCGATTCAACAAAGCGGGTGAAGGTGCCGCTCAGGACACCGGTGAACTGGCCAGTCAGCAGGGGAGTGGGCATGGTCGTGCGATCAGTGATGGCCGCCGGACGCGATCGCGTTTTCCGGGTTCATGAAGATGGGGCGTCCGTCAGGCGTGTTCAGCGGGATCAGCACTTCCTTCTGGCTGTCATCTTTCAGCAGGGCGCACAGCGTGTGGCTGGAGCGCATCTCGCCATTGAGTTCGACTTCGAGGTCGGCGATCACGAGTTCGACGCCAGTGAGAATCTGTTTGACCCGCATGGGATGCTCCTTGTTGTGATGGGATGATCAGGTGTGGTGGTTCTTTGTCTCGGTACATCTGCAAGCACATGCCCCCGCGCCGGGCAACAAACGACAGTGTAGTCAAAGTTCGCAAAACAGGCTTGAGACCGCTGCATTACCAGCGCTGAATGGCGAGCGCGGTTTTGCACGCACGACTTGCTTCCCAGTCCTGAACGCGAGTCGTGCACGCCGTGTTGGGCTCTATAATCGCGCGGTGACTGCGATCTCGACATTGTTTCTGCGCTGGCCCCTGCCCGCATTGCTGGCCTGGGGCGGCAGCTGGTTGCTGTACGGATGGCTGCTGCGGCTGGCCTGGCCTGCGTGGCTGGCGATGGCGATGGCGACCGCCGTCGGCGCCGGCCTGAGCGCGCTGGCAGGCACGTTCTGGCGCCGGGTCGCGATTGTCGCGGGTTTTCCGTTGTCGTTGTTGTTGTCGGGCAGCGCCGCCGTCATTGCACTGCCGGCCTGGGCCTGGTTGCTGCCGCTGGTGATTGTGGCGCTGGTGTACCCGATGAATGCCTGGCGCGATGCACCCTTGTTCCCAACCCCGGCGCCCGCACTGCGTGACCTGCCGCAAACAGCCCCCCTTGCTGCCGGCGCTTCCATTCTCGATGCCGGTTGCGGCCTCGGCCACGGGCTGCGCGCGCTGCATGCACTGTATCCGCAGGCAGTGCTGCACGGGGTGGAGTGGAGCTGGCCCTTGCGCATCGCGTGTGCGCTGCTGTGTCCATGGGCGCGTATACGGCAGGGCGATATGTGGAAGTCAGACTGGTCGACGCATGACATGGTCTACCTGTTCCAGCGGCCGGAGAGCATGCCGCGTGCGGTCGCAAAGGCACGTGCAGAGCTGAAGCCGGGCGCGTGGCTGGTCAGTCTGGAGTTCGTTGCAGAAGAGCTGCGGCCGACAGCGGTGCTGAAGACGGTCGAGGACAAGCCGGTGTGGCTGTATCGCGCACCGTTCAAATGACGCGCATCACACGTAGGTACCCGCATAGGTCAGCACCTGGCCACCCGAACCGATCTTGAAGCGTGAGATGCCCGCCAGGCTGCGGGTGTTGATGCCACCCAGGTCCAGCTGCTGTACGCCGCGTTCGCGCAGTTCATGGAAGGCGCGCCACAGCAGCAGGTTGTGCGCATTGGTATCGCGACCGACATCATTCGACCAGCCGACGTGGTAGGTCGCAGCCGTACCGTGTATCAGGAACAGCATTGCCGCGACTTTGTCCTTGCCCTGTTCGGCACGCATCACCAGCGCGGTCTTCGTGGTCTGCGCGCGCGTGTGGATATAGGCCTCGACGAATTCGACCGGCAGGCCATGAAAGCCACGGCTGGCACGTTGCGAACGTTCTTCATCCAGCAGCCAGCGATACTGACCGGGATTGGCGCCGGTACGCACGATGTTCAATCCTGCCTTTTCTGCGGCCACCAGCCGGTTGCGCCAGCGGCCCTCCATGCCGGCGCGGAAGGCGTCGGGCGTCTGCGTGAGGTCGATCATGACCGTGGAATGCCCGGTCATCACGCGCGTCAGTCGCGCAAGGCTCGCATCCCCGGGATCGGTGAGGTCGGGCGAGAACAGCGCAAAGCGCGGCCGCCTGAGCGGCAAACTGCGCTTGAGTTCAACGTAGATGCGCGCGCGCTCTGCGGCCGGTACATCTGCGAGCCACAAGGGCCCGCGCGAGCACAGCGCAAAGCCGACCGTCCATGCATAGCGGCGGCAGACAAACTGCGCCAGCGCGACCCGCTGTCCATCGAGGAAGACTTCGGCGCGGTGGCATTCGATGCCCAGGTTCTTCAGCGCGGTGCCATAGGCCCAGTCCTGCTGCAGCGCGCCGCGCTGTGCAGTATGGGCTGCATCCCAATCAGAGAATTCGACCTGGTTCCAGAGTATGTGCATCGGGCATCGTCATTGGTAGTCTTCGCGGGTGGCTATAATCAGCGACGATCATCGACATTCAACGATAAACATCGGCGCAACGATCGACGTCGATCTTCGGCGTCAACCTTCGGCGTCAACAGCCGGCATCAATATTCGTCGTCACCATCCGGCATCAATGATCGGCGATGACAAAGGCACCGCATGATAAAGCGTATTTTCAGATCTGAAGCACACCCGCCCGTGCTTGGCCATGACATCGACAAGCCGCGCATCACGGCCGCAGGCTGGGCACTGATCTTCGTTTACCTCGCGATACCAGCGATGCTCGCAGGCGCACTGATTGATTTGCTGATCCAGCTGGCGACCGGCAAATGCATCGGCGTCTGGTGCATGCTTTTCTGATTCATTCTTAAATTGGCAACGAATACGGCGCCGCATTGCGTGCGGTCGCGCGTGACTTCGGCTGCAGCCGATTAACAGTGGCTTTCTGCCCCACTTTGTTTCACAATTGCAATAATAACGTCGATATCAGGGCTTGAATATTCGGCGTTCGGGTCGATAACAGCTTCGATACCTCGCAAGTCGTCTGTCCGATGACGCTTGCGCGCGCAAAAGGAGAGGCAGATGTTTTTCTTCGTGGGATTGGCGGTCGTGTTTGGCTGCGTGTTCGGCGGCTACATCATGGCCGGCGGCAAAATGGCCCCGATCATCAAGGCGGCGCCGATCGAGGGCTTCATTATCGTGGGCTCGGCGATCGGTGCGGCGCTGGTCGGTAACAGCCTCGGCATCTTCAAGGGCGCGCTCGGCGGCATTGCCCGTTGCATCAAGGGCCCGACCTACGGACCGCAGGATTATCTCGACCTCATTCTCCTCGTCGGCAAACTGCTGAACGTGATGAAGAAAGAGGGCGCGGTCGCGCTGGAAGCGCACGTCGAAAACCCGGACTCGTCCGGCATCTTCGGCGAATACCCGAAGCTGGCGAAAGACCACGCGATCGTTCACATGATCTGTGACACGCTGCGACTGGTCGTGATCGCGCAGGGCAACCTGGATGCGGATGCGGTCGATGAGGTGATGAAGAACGCGATCAAGACCCATCACCATGATGAGTTGAAGTTCCAGGGCACGCTGGCATCAATCGCCGGTGCGCTGCCCGCGCTGGGCATTGTGGCCTGCGTGTTGGGCGTTATTAAAACCATGGGCGCGATTGACCAGCCGCCGCCGGTGCTCGGTGGCCTGATCGGTTCGGCGCTGGTCGGTACTTTCCTCGGGGTGTTCGTTGCATACGGTCTGTTCGACCCGCTGGCCAACCGCCTCGGCCAGATCATTGACGAGGACGGCCAGGTGTTCAAGGTCATCAACGAGATGATCGTCAACACGCTGCGCGGCCATCCGGTGCCGCTGGTGATTGAAGCGGCGCGGGGCGTGATCTCGCATCACAACCAGCCGGGATTTGCCGAAGTCTTCGACGGCCTGCGCGGAAAATAATCGCGACACCCGACGAAAAGCTTTTCATCCACGAAAGGCCTGCCATCCGGCAGGCCTTTTTCATTGCGCCGTTGTGACGCAGTTTGTTTTTATAAAAATAATATCCATGCTGACATCGTTGTCAGTGTCGATATTATTGATTGACCTGCCTTCGATTTGCATGAACACTCAAGCCCGCAACATCGCGTGCGGGCAAAGGGGGACGTTGGCATTGCCCGTGTGGTTGACACAATGATCCGGAGAGATTCATGGGTGACTACACCAATATGTCGTCGTACTACGACCTCATCATGACGTCGGGGTACTACGACTATGAAAAGATTGTGGAAAACATCGTCATGGACGGTGATTTCGACAGTGTGCTGGAAATCGGCTGCGGCACCGGGCTGATCCTCAAGGAACTGGTACAGAAGCGGCCGGCGGCCGACATCATGGGCGTGGACCTGACCGAGGCGATGCTCAGCATCGCATCCGAGCGCCTGCAATCCTTCCCGAACATTTCACTGTCGCTGCAGAACGTCACGCAGATCGACCTCGACAAGCAATACGATCTCGCATTCTCGTACGGCGGCGTCTGGTACTTCGTGATCGACGGCGACAAGGAACCCTTCATGGTCAGCCATCTGTCGGCCGAAGAAGACAACCGCCACGGGCTGGCACGCATCGCGAACCATGTCAGCAGCGGCGGGCGACTGATGCTCGGCATACAGGGCCCGCATTTCGACTACGAGAAGCCGGTCAAGAACGGCATGATCTATTCGCAGAAGATCATTCCTTCCGACAGCGGATTCACCAAGCATTACTTCCTTGCCGATGAGGCCGACATCGTGATGTCGCAGACCATCGACTATCGCGTGTACAGCTTTGCCGAGGCGCTGGACCTGCTCGGCGAATTCGGTTTCGGCTATGACCCGGCCAGCGGCCGCGGCTCCCACTTCATCGAATTCCGCAAGTCATGAGCCTGCCGAGGCTGTTGTTCATCGGCGTTGGCAATATGGGCAACCCGATGGCCGCGCGCCTGATACGCGCCGGCTATCAGGTACACGTCCATGATCTCGATCGCAGCAAGGCATCCAATCTGCTCGCGCTGGGTGCGCACTGGGCCGACAGCATCGCCGACGGTGCGGCGCAAGCCGATGTCGTGATCGCATCGCTGCCGGGACCGGCGCAGGTGCGCACCGTGATGCTGGGCGAGCGCGGCGTGTTTGCCAGCGTGCGGCCCGGCACCGCCGTCATCGATACCTCCACCAGCGCGATGGACCTCGCGCGTGAACTGGCCGACGCCGCGACACAGGCCGGCATCGGCTACCTCGAAGCGCCGATCACGAACGCGATCGATGCGGCAGCCGAGGGCAGGCTGTCGATCTTCGTTGCGGGCTCGGCCGAGCTGTATGCCGAGTGCATGCCCATCTTCAGCGTGCTGGGCAACAAGATCTTTCATGTCGGTGCTCACGGTAATGGTGCGACCATCAAGCTGTTGACCAATCTGCTGTGGTTCGTCAGCGCTGCGGCGATCGGCGAGGGCCTGATGCTGGGCGCGAAGGCCGGCGTGCCACTCGACACCGTGTGGGAAGCGATCAAGTCCAGCGCCGGCAATAGCTGGGTCGCCGAGCATGACGTGCCGTCGATCTTCGCCGGACATTACGACCCCAGCTTTTCGCTCGACCTGTGCTGCAAGGACTTGCGGCTGGTGAACGAGATCGCACAGGCCCAGGGCTACAGCTTGCCGATGGGCTCGTATGTGCAGGGCCTGTTCGAGCAGGCGCGTGCGAACTACGGCGGTGACGCGGCCGAGCTGCATGTCGTGAAGCTGCTGGAGGAGAGGGTAGGCCTGCTGCTGCGGCCGCCGCATGGTGAACTGCCAGCGCGACCTGCTGACGCCGGCGCTGACGAATTGGCTGCCTGAGGAAAGCACTGCCCGACATGAAGCGTGTGTTACAGACCGACCTGATGCGGGAAGCCCATCAGCACATGCCGCAAGGCGTGGCCGAAAACTATCGCTACTGGGGAGACGACCGCACCGTCTTCATCCAGAGCGCAAAGGGCTGCCGGCTCACCGATGCCGATGGCAATCAGTACGTCGACTTCCGGCTGGGCTACGGCCCCATCATTCTTGGCTACCGTGACGAGCGCGTCGATGCCGCCGTCATCGAACAGATCACGCAACGCGGCACGCTGTCCGGTTTTGCGACCGCGCTCGACACGGCCGTCGTCGAGCAGGTGAAAGCGCTGTGCCTGAATGTCGAAAAAATGCGCTTCGCGAATTCCGGCACCGAGGCCGTGATGGGTGCGGTGCGCACTGCGCGCGGATTCACGAAGCGCGACCGGGTCGCGATCGTCGAGGGTGCGTTCCACGGTCTGTATGACGAAATGATGTGGAAGTCCGACATCGAGCGCTGGGACCCGGACAGCGACACCGCGCCCGACGTGATCCCCTTCGGTAGCGGCATACCGGAGCGTGCGCGGGAGCTGCTCGACATCATCGTGATGAACGACCACGAGATGCTCGAGCGCCTGTTCAAACAGAAGGGTGAGCAACTCGCGTGCGTCGTGCTCGAGCCCATCATCGGTAATGCGGGCAGCATCTCGGCCACACCTGAATGGCTGGGACGCTTGCGTGCACTGTGCACGCAGCACGGCACGCTGTTGATCATCGACGAGGTCAAGACCGGCTTCCGCGTCGCGAAGGGGGGCGCGCAACAGCTGTACGGCATCATGGCCGACCTTGCGACCTATGCGAAGGCGATGGGCAATGGCTACCCGGTCGCCGGCTTCGGTGGCCGCGCGGACGTGATGGATGTGGTCGGCTCACATGCGGGCGGCGTCGTGCATGGCGGAACCTACACGGCGAATCTTGTCGCGCTGTCGGCTGCGCATGCGACGCTGGCCATTCTGTCGGATACCGATGCGCTGGCTACCGTGGACCAGGTCGGTGAGCAGATCAAACAGGTCCTGGGCCGTGTGTTCACAGCCGCCGGCATCGAACACGCGTTCGCCGGGCCGCCGGCGATGATCGGCATTCACTTCACGCCCGACGTGCCGACCAACTACCGCGACTGGCGACGCACCAACAGTGACCTGTATCGCGCGTTCGCGTGGCAGCTGATCGACCACGGTCTGATGCTGGAGCCGGATTCGCGCGAGCCGTGGTTCGTTTGCGAGGCGCATCGCGAGATGGACCTTGGCTGGCTGGAGGAGGTCGCGACACGGTCGATTCGCAATGCGCTGGACCAATCCGTGAGCGCCCCACGCTGAACCCGGGAGCCGGGCAGCAAGGTACAAGGCTTTTGTCCACGGCGTCGGGTCCGGTCCGACCGACCCGCGTGCATCCCCGGGGCGGCAAAATTCTGCCGCTTTTCCGTCACTTTCACGTTCAGGCGCGCGAGCCTGATCGACTGCGGGCCCGCCCTGGGACCTTTCGAAGCGATCCACCGCCCCCGGCACATGCCCGGATCGCCTGAATTTCCTGAGATTTCAAGGACTTGCCGGTTTTTCGGCGGTCGCACTGGCACACCCCTTGCAACTGCTTATAGCGTCAATAACGATTTTTCTCGGGAGGTCTGTAGCCATGAGAGAGCAGGCAGAAAAAATTATCGAAGTGACCAGCCGATCGCTGGGTGTGCATCCGGCCCAACGCCCCGCCCAGCGTCCGCTGGTGCGCCGCCCGGCGACCGACAATGTGCAAGACCTGTGGCGCCGCTACGGCTGGGTGCCGCCGACCGAAATGGGCAAGAATTTCCGGGCTACTCTGCGCAATACCGCGACCGTCTGACGGGTAGCCTTCCAGTTGTCTCCTCCCTGTTCTTCCTAGCCGAAGATTCGGGTTAGCCCGCGCGCTGCGCGGGCTTTTTTTCGTCCGTCGTTGTTGCCCTTCATGTGCGGCCATTGAAAAGGGGAGCCGACCGGCTCCCCTGATTCGTTACGTCGCTCCGTATCAGGAAGTCTTCAGCAGCGCCAGCTGGGTGGCGCTCAGCGCGGCCTTCTGTGTCGAGGTCAGTGCTGCCACTTGCGTCGACGTCAGCGTCGCCAGCTGCGTATTCGTCATTGCGCGCAGCTGCGCCGTGTCCAGCGTGGGTAACTGGGTGACACTCAGCCCGGCCAGCTGGGTGGGCGACAGGCTGCGGATCTGTGCAGCTGTCATCTGCCTGAGTTCGGTGGTGCTGATTGCCGCGATCTGCGAGCCCGTCATTGCTGCCAGCTGTATCGGGCTCAGCGCTTTCAGCTGAGCGGCATTCAGCCGGGCGATCTGCTCCGTCATCAACTGCGCGACCTGGCCCGAGCTCAGCGCACTGATTTGCGATGCCTTCAGGTTCGGAATCGCTGTGGACGCGATTGCACGCAGCTGCGTATTGGTCAGCGCGCGCAATTGGGCGTTGGTCAACATGCCCAGCTGGCCCGAGCTCAGTTTGGCCAGCAGGTTACCCGTGGTCAGCGTGATGGCCGACGGGTTCAGTGCTGCAATATCCGTTGAATCCAGCGATGCCAGTTGGGTCGATGTCAGCAAATCCAGCTGCGCGGCCGTCAATGCTTTCAATTGGGTACCGGTCAGTTGTCCCAGCTGGGCCGAACTCAGGTTCGTCAGTTGGCTCTGGGTCAGCTGTCCGATCGCGGTGGCCGGCAGTGCACTGATCTTCGCGGTGCCGAGCGCCGCGATGCGGTCGGTCGTCATTGCCACCACCTGACCCGGACTCAAGGCGGCCAGGCTGGCGGTCGCGAGCTGAGCGACCTGTTCAGTCGTGAATGCATTCAGACCGCTCAATGCCACACCGTTCTGCGGCACCATCGCGCGCAACTGAGAAGCGGTCAGCGCGGCGACCTGGGTCGCGGACAGGCTACGCACCTCTTTGGTCGTCAGTTGTGCGAGTGCCGCCGGGTTCAGCGACGCGATGGACGTGGTGCCCAGGCTGCGGATCTGCTCGGAATTCAGCGCCGCGAACTGGTTGTGCGACAGGCTCCTGGCCTGCTCGGTCGTCAGTGCGGCCAGCTGCGTGGTCGACATCTTTGCGACCTGCGACGGATCCAGTGCCCCCAGTGTTGATGCGGGCAGGGCAGCGATGTCACCCGAGTCGATCGCCTGCAATTGCGCATCGGTCAGCGCATTCAGCTGTTGCGGGGTCAATGCACGGACCTGGGTCGATGTCAGCGCCTTGAACTGGTCCTCGGACAGGTTGGCCAGCTGGTTGGCTTGCAGGCTGCGTATCGCGGCCTGGCTCAGTGCGGCCATTTGTTGTGTGGTCAGTGCCGCCAGGTCTTCGCCGCTGAGTGCGGACAGCTGTCTGCCAGTCAGCACGTTGATATCTGCCGTCTCGATGCTGGCGATCTGTTCAGGTGACAAGGCGTTCAGTTGATCCGGCGTCAGCAGGCGAACCTGGCCGGTGGTCAGTGCCACCAGCTGGGAGCTGGTCAGGCTGGCGAATTTGTCGGGTTGCAGCGCCGCGATGGTCGAGGGCGACAGCACCGCGATATCGCCGGTATCAATCGCCTGCAGCTGCGATTCGCCGAGCGCGTTCAATTGATCCGGACTCAGCAGGCGCATTTGCGTCGAGGTCAGCGCCTTGACCTGATCATCCGACAGCGCAGCCATGTGGCCGGCATTCAGCACCTTGACCGCGTTCGTGCTGAGTGCAGCGACCTGCGCCAGGGTCAGCGCGGCGATGCGGGAAGGATCCAGCGCACCGACTTGTGCCGCGCTCAGTGCGGCTACGTCGCCGGTCTCGATCGCGGCGATCTGTTCAGCCGTCATGCTGTTGAGTTGCTGCGGTGTCAGAGCGCGCACCTGTGAGCTGGTCAATGCAATGATTTGCGCACTGGTCAGCGCAGCCGTCAGCGGCGTTGACAGTTGCGACAATGTGGTCGTCGCGATATTTGCGATATCCGCCGTTTCTATCGCTTGCAGCTGGTACTCGCGCAAGCCATTCAGTTGCGCTGCGCTCAGTGCCCGGACCTGGGTCGAACTCAGGGCCCGCATCTGGTCCTCGGACAATACGTTCAACTGGTTTCCTTGCAGTGCACCGATTGCGGCGGTACCCAGCGACTGCACCTGGTTGCTGTTCAGTGTACCGACGAAGCGTTCACTGAGCTTCGATACCTGTCCGGTGCTCAGCGCGGCGATGTCTGCGGTCTCGATACTGGCGATCTGCTCATCCGACAGCACGGCGAGCTGGTCTGAGCCCAGCGCACGGAACTGCGCAGTGGACAGTGCCGCGATCTGCAGGCTGCTCAGGTTACCGACTGCCAGCGATGCGATCGTCGCAGTGCTGATGGCGGCAAGGTCGTTGGTCTCGATGGCTTGCAGCTGGTATTCCATCAGGCCGTTCAACTGCTCGATCGACAGCGTGCCGACCTGGGCCGAGCTCAGGCCGCGGATCTGGTCTTCGTTCAGCGACAGCAGCTGTTTGCTCTGCAATGCGGCAATGGCTGATGTGGTGATGCTGCCCATCTGGGTCGAGGTCAGTGCAATCGATGCCTGATCGAACAGTGCGGACACCTGCTGATTCGATAGTGCCGCTACCTGGCCTTCGGTCAGTGCGCTGATTTGTTCTTCATTCAGCGCGAGCAGGTCGGAGGTATCCATGCTGGCGAGCTGCACCGGGGTCAGGTAGCGTATCTGGGCTGCCGACAATGCAGCGAATTGTGCCGGGTTCATCGCCTGGATCTGCGCGGTGCCCAGTGACGCGACGGTGGTCAGGCCCAGCGCGGATACCTGCTCTGGCATCAGTGCCGCCGCTTGTTCGCTGGTCAGGCTGCCAACCTGGGCCGACGTCAGCGCGCCGATCTGCTCCGGGCTCAGTTTGGCCAGTTGCAGGGTGCCGAGCTGTTTGATCTGCTGTGTCGTCAGGCCAGGCAGTTGCCGCGAGCCCAATGCCGCCAGTTGCTCGGTCGTCAGCAGCGGCACCATGGCGGTCGACAACTGCGACAGCTGCACCGAGCTGAGACCAGCCAGCGCTTCCGGCGCAATCAGCGCCAGCTGCTCGGGCTTCAGCGACTGGATCACACCGGAGCTCAGCTTGCTGACTCCGGTGGAATCGAGCGCAGCGAAATCTGCGTTCGTGCTCGGCGGTATGTAGGTGGTGCTGCTGGTGGAGGAGGTAGAGCTGACAGTGGACATGGTGGGCCTCTCAGGCTTTTGCGTGCTGCGTAATGATGGATTCAGCGTGATGCGATGGCTGCATCAGGCTCAGCAGGCCCCGCTCGACAGAGCGTGCCAGTTTCAGGTTCAGTGCCCGGGTCAGGGCAGGATCAAGCTTGCGTTTGTCAGGCCGGCATTCGCCATTCGCAAACGCCACGGCCATGTCCTCGTAATGCGCGAGGTCGCGTGCGACCATGCTGCCGAGGTTCAGCGCATTCAGCACGCTGCTGCCCATGCGCGACACCATGGTGTTACCGCTGACGGTCAGGAGTGGCAGGCCGGCCTGCAGTACATCGTTGGTGGTCGAGCCACAGTTGTAGGGCCAGGTGTCGAGGAACAGATCGGCCACCGACAGATAGGCGCGGTATTCCGCATGGCTGGCGCGCGGGCTGAAGTGAATGCGCGACAAATCGGCGCCGGCACAACGTGCCTGCTCGACCAACTGTTCGCGCGCGCTCGCGTTGTCATCGATCAGCCACAGGACGGCGTTCGGCGCGCGATTCAGGATGTTCATCCAGCGCGCGAACAAGGCCGGATTGATCTTGTAGCTGTTGCCGAATGCAGCCATCACATACGCATCTTGCGGCAAGCCGAACTCCTCGCGGGTCGCAGTGCGTGCCGGTGTGCCCGAGATCGCCAGCGGCAGGAAGCTGCCATCCACGTACAACGGGCGTTCGCGGAAATGCAGGGTCGCGTTCTCCGGCAGCACATGGCGATCGGCGATCACGAAATCAAACCAGGGCATCGCGGTGGTGCCGATGAAGCCCAGCCAGGTACCCTGCAGCGGCGCCGGATGCAGCGCAAAGATGCCGGGGCGGGCGCCGTTTGACAGGCCGTGCAAATCGATCAGCACATCGATTTCATCATCCAGCACCAGCTGCGCGACATCGCGATCGCTGAGCTGATGCACCGGACGCACATGGTCGAACGCATGCAGCACGCGCATCCGGTGCGCGGTGCCATCTTCGGGGCTGAAGTCATAGGCGTAGATCTCGAAGCGTTCGCGGTCATGACTTTCAAGGAACTCGGCCAGCAGCAGGCCGACCGCATGCACGCACAGGTCGCCGGACACATAGCCGATGCGCACGCGCTGATGCCGGTAGCTGCGACCCTCGCACAATCGCTGTTCCTGCAGCGGATAGGTTCGGTTGACGAAGGCATGCGCGGTCAACAATTGCTGGGCCGGATCGTCAGCCAGTGCGAGCATCGCCAACGGCGAGGTCGCCATCAGTTGGTCATTCAGTGACAGGCCGGGCAGCGGCTGGTATACCGGCCACATGCAGGCCTTTTGACGTACATGCACCCAGTGCTGTATTGCTGCCGGCTGCTTCGGGTCGAGCAACAGGCTCGCTTCCAGCGCGCGTTCGGCGAGCTGGTAGCGCTTGTGGTTCTCTTGCACGCGACCGATATGGTTCAGCGCCATCGTCAGCAGCGCGGTGTCGGTGTTCTCGCTCAGGTAGCGTTGGGCGGGCAGCATGCCCCAGGTTTGCAGCGCGAGATCGACATGGCCGGCGCTTTCATGCGCGAGGCCGAGATTGATCACGGCCTGACCGAAGCCGGGGCAGGCACTCAGGCAGGCCTGATAGGCCGCGATCGCGCCCGCGAGATCGCCGCAGGTTTGCAGCAGTGAGCCGAGATTGAACAGCGCCAGATGGCGCAGCGGATGTGTCGATTTGTCGGACCAGCTGAAGTACAGCGCGATCGCATCGTCAACGCGACCGGCGGCGTACAGCTCGTCGGCGCGCGCAAACAACTGCTCGAGCGACAGTGCAGGCGTATTGTCGAGCGCCGGCCCGGCGCCCGCTGGCGCCTTCTTGCCCGCGCGCGGCGGGTCGGCGCGGCCATTCAGCAATTCTGTGGCTAACTCTCTCGCACCCATGGCAGGTCAGGACGCATCGCGTCCGGAATGTGATAGACGCGTAGCGCTCAGCAATCAACGTGCCAACGAGTAAAAAACCATAAAAATCAGATAGTTAGTATGTTTGCGCGTGCTTTCTATCGACCTCGAAAGCTTATGTAAAAAGTAACTACGTCGGGAAAGCGACGCGCCGCCTGGCCCGGTACGGTCTTGCGATTTCAGCTACCATGCTCCCCATTTTGTGAGCTTCGACCAAGGGAGAACAATGATGCGATCGATCACGGCGCTGCTGGCCGCTACCTGCCTGCTGATGGCCAGCCAGGCTTTTGCGCACGACAACGGACCCGGCGTGGATTTCATCCAGCCGAAAAACGGTGACACCGTGCCGCAGACTTTCGTGGTGAAGTTCGCGGTCAAGGGCATGAAGGTGGCGCCGGCGGGCGACATGACCGCCGACACCGGCCACCACCACCTGCTGATCGACGTGCCCGATGTCGCCGAAGGCGATGTGATTCCGATGGATGACAAACACCGGCATTTCGGCAAGGGCCAGACCGAGACCGAGATCAGCTTGCCGCCGGGCCGGCACCGGCTGACGATGCAATTCGCCGATGGCGCGCACCGATCCTACGGCCCGCAATACCGCAAGACCATCGAGGTCAACGTCAAGTAATCGGCGAGGGCCCGATGCCTGACCTGTCGCGCCGTCGTTTCATCGCGCACAGTGGCCGGCTCGCGGTCGGCACGCTGGCCGCCGGCGCGCTGCTGGGCACCGCAGGCTGTGCGACCCCTCGCGTGCCCGGGGTTGCCGTCGTCGATCATGACTGGATCGATGTGCCGCGCTCGCGTGCGGTGCCGACGCGGCTGTACCTGCCGGCAGTCACGCCGGACGCCGCGCTGCCACTGCTGGTGTTCTCGCACGGTATTGGCGGCTCGCGCGAGGGCTACAGTTATCTGGGCAGCTACCTTGCCAGCGAGGGAGTCGCATCGCTGCATGTACAGCATGTGGGCAGCGACCGTCGGCTTTGGTGGGACGGCACGCCATTCAGCGTGGTGGATCGCTTGCGCCGCGCGGCGATGGAGACCGAGGCGAGGGCGCGGGTCGACGATGTGCGCTTCGCGCTCGACCATGTGCTCGGTGGCCCTCACCGTACGCTGCTCGACGAGCAGCGCGTGTTCGCAGCCGGGCATTCGTACGGCGCCAACACCACCTTGCTACTGGCCGGCGCGCGCATCGAGCGCGAGGGCCGGGCACTGCCGCTGCGCGACGAGCGCGTGCGCGCGATCATGCTGATTTCGGCGCCGCCGTTTTATGGCGAGCCATCCATGCGCGACATCCTGTTGCCGGTATCGGTGCCCAGCCTGCATGTAAGCGCGACCGATGACGTGATCCGCATTCCCGGCTACTACAGCGATGTGCGCGACCGTCTTTCCATTTACGACATGATCGGCAGCCGTCGCAAGGCACTGGCCATTTTCGATGGCGGATCGCACAGCGTGTTCACCGATCGCAGCCTGACCGGCGGGCTGGTACGAAATAGTGAATTGAAGCGTGCGACGCGTGAGCTCACGCTGGCATTCCTGCGTGAGCAGCTACTGGCAGACAAGCAGGCGATCGACGCATGGCGTGAACGGCATCAGCCGCTGCTCGCGCGCTTCGAAGCCTGAGCCATCGTCAACGGCAGCAAGCTGCTGCCGCGCGAGGGCAAGCTGCGGGAGCGCTCCCGGCCTGCCGCGGCCTGCCGACCATGCAGCTTAATACGTCTTCAGGAAGTACAGCACCGTCAGCACCGCGCCCACCACGATCACCAGGCGCTTCAGCCACAGGTTGGGCAGCTTGCGCGCGAGGGCTGCGCCGACATAGCCACCGATCGCGGCGGTGACCAGCGCGACCAGGGTGTGTGGCCAGCTGATCGCGCCGGCAATCACGAAGGTCAGCGCGGCCACTGTGTAGTTCATCGCCGACGTCATGTTCTTCAGCGCGTTGATCTCCTGCACATCCTCGAAGCCCTGGATCGACAACGCGGCCAGCGTCAGGATGCCCATGCCGGCGCCGAAGAAGCCGCCGTAGATCGCGACCAACAGCTGGAACAGCGCGCCGCCCTTGCTGCCGGGCTGCTCGGACGTGGCCATCTTCATGTGCCGCTTCATCCACGCGATCAGCTTGCTCACCTGTGGCGCAAACGCGAACAGCGTGGTCGCCACCAGCAGTAGCCAGGGCACCAGCTTCGAGAAGGTTTCATTCGACACTGCCAGCAGCAGCAGGCCGCCGATCAGGCCACCGAGCAGCGAGATCACCGCCAGCAGCACCGCCCAGCGACCGTGACGCATCGCCTCGTGCCGGTAGGCCCACGCGCTGGAGATCGACGCCGGCCACAGCGCGACCGTGTTGCTGGCATTGGCCATCACCGGCGGCACGCCGGCCGCCAGCATCGCGGGGAAAGAGAAGAAGGTGCCGCCGCCGGCCATCGCATTCATCGCGCCGGCTGCAAACGCACCTGCGCCGACCAGCAGCGCATCAGTCAACAACATGGGAATCCAGGCAGAAGGGACCCGCGTGACGGGCCGGGGTCATTCCTCGTCGCCGTCCTTGAACAGCAGCGAGATCAGGTAGATCGCGCCGATCGACAGGGCGGCGACCAGCGTCATCACGATAGGGATCAGGTACAGGTTGTCCATGGTCTGCAGGCGGTGTCGCGCTTACCTATGGGTTCAGGGGATGACCGGATTGTACACAAAGTCCACGATTGCGGGCCCCCTGCGATGGGGGTGGCCCGGCAGCGACCAGGGCCCCCGATTCGAACTTTTCTGTCAGCGCCCGAGGTCCTTGGCCGAGGTGCCGCCGATGCCCCAGTTGGTGTTCGGGACTTCGGAGATCAGGATGCGGATGGTTTCTTTCGGTGCGCCGACGGCTTCGTGCAGCGCCTGCGTCACCTTTTCGATCACGGCGCGCTTCTGTTCTTCGGTGCGGCCCTGGATCATGTGAATCTGTGCGAACGGCATGGGTTCTCCTTCGTGGTGTGGGGGCCGGCCGCCGCAGCGCGGCAGCCGGGTAGCTGCATCAGCAGGCGGTGAGGGCTCAGGCTCAGGCTGCCTTTGCTGCCTTGTTCTGCCGCTCGCGCGACATGGTCAGTGCGGTGTCCTCGATCATGTCTTCCTGGCCGCCGACCATCTTGCGACGGCCGAGCTCGATCAGCAGTTCGCGCGCCGGAATGCCGTACTTGGCCTCGGCACGTTTCGCAAACAGCAGGAAGGAACCGTACACGCCCGCATAACCGAGGGTCAGCGAGTCGCGGTCGATGCGGATCGGGAAGTCCATGATCGGGAACACCTGTTCCTCGGCCACGTCCTGGATCTTCCATACATCCACCCCGGTATCGACACCCATGCGGTCCAGCACCGCGACCAGCACCTCCATCGGGGTGTTGCCGGCGCCGGCGCCCAGACCTGCGGCGGCCGCATCGATGCGGTTCGCGCCGCGCTCGAT
>JACCDT011671820.1_pt1 | contig 18339 bp, 22 predicted proteins | sample 7446291 | NCBI WGS metagenome assembly JACCDT01 (sample SAMN15323446, study PRJNA562643) | freshwater metagenome | isolation source: river surface water | place: USA:Blue River Watershed | collected 2017-08-17 | reverse complement strand
GGTCGCCATTGTACTAGAAAGTGTGAAAAATGCAAGTAGCTATTGACTAATCAGGCCAATATCGATATGGTTGCACCTGGCCAAAACGGAGGATGCGATGGCGAAACGAGCAATGAGTTCCAAGCAGAAAAAGAAGCTTCGTCGGCGCTACGACAAACTTGCCGGCTTCAGCCAGCGACGCAGCGTGAGAAAGAGCAAAGGGGTCTGAACGGTTAGGCGGCTCCTTACGGAGCCGCCACCACCCTACTCATCCCCCTTCGTCGGCTTTTCCAAATTAAGCACCTCAATACCGGCCGCTTCGCCGGTAATTTTTAATATATCCTTATCAACCTTCCCGAGCTCTTTGTAGCCAGCGTTATAGTGGTTCACGGTCGTGGCGAGAGTGGTCCCAAGCTTGTTGTAGTACTCTTCGTACTTTTCTATATGTCCTCGGAGCTTCTCGACATTTTTGATAATATCCTGTGCCTTCTCTTCAATCTCCATCGCTTTGAGACCCTGAAGCACCGTCTGGAGGTATGCGAGGAATGAGGTCGGTGACACAATAATCACCTTGTACTTACCAGCTGCCCGTTGAATGAGGTTCTCCTCCCCGGCCCCGACCCGGTTACTCAAAAGGTCGTAGTAGATACCCTCGTGCGGAATAAACATAAAGGCAAAGTCCATCGTTCCCTCAGTCGGGCGGATATACTTGGCCGTCTCCGTGATACGAAGCTTCAGGTCATTGAGGAAGGCGCGCTCATAGTTAGCCTTATCAGTCCCTTCGGCTGCTTCAGCAAAGCGGTTGTAGTTCTCAAGTGAGAACTTCGAGTCTATCGGCACCACCTTACCTTTTACAAACACGGCCGCGTCTACTATCTCACCATCAGCAAACGCATACTGCATGGTAAAGCTCTCCGGCGGGAGCACATTCTGAAGCACTGTCTCAAGATAGTACTCGCCGAGAATACCGCGCTGCTTGGGGTTCTTCAAGATATTCTGGAGCTCTTTGAGTTGGTCGGCAACTTGGAATACCTGCTTACTACTCTCACCCACGGCCGCCACCCCTTTCTCGACATGGAGGAGCTTCGTGGTCACACTCTCTTGAATGGCGCGAATTTGTTCATTCACATCGCGATTGATCTGTTGCATGAGCTCACGACTCTCACGGAACTGCACCTGACTCCCCTGCTGCGCGAGCTTTGTACTCTCACTCATCTGCTCACGGACAGTCCGCGAGAGATCTTGTATCTGTTGCTGCATGAGGAGGAGACTCTCCGGGGTCTCACTTCCCTTTTGTGGTCGCAAAAAGAGCGCATACGCGACCATACCAATTAAGACGACGAGTAATATAAGGACTCCAAACAATACAATATCCATGATGGCAGTATTCTAGCACACCTCACCTTTTGGCCACGTTATGCTATAGTATCCCTATAAATAAACACGATATGTCATTACACGAATCACTCCGCGAGTCATTAAAAGAGGCACTTAAGGCCAAGGATGCGGTCAAGCTCCGCACAGTCCGTAGCATCATGACCGCCTGCACGAACGAGCTCGTCGCCACTGGCAAGACCCCACAAGACATGCTCGATGACGCGGGCGTCCTCTCGGTCATTAAGCGTCTTGCGAAGCAGCGCAAGGAATCAATCCTTCAGTTTGAGGCCGCGAACCGCCCTGAGCTCGCTGAGCCAGAGAAAGAAGAACTCGTCGTGCTTGAATCATACCTCCCGACCATGATGACGATTGAGGCTATTCGCCCGATTGCAGAAGCGAAGAAGACAGAGCTCGGGGTCACCGATAAGAGCAAGCTCGGCATCCTCGTTGGCGCAGTCATGAAAGAGCTCGCCGGCAAAGCCGATGGTGCTGATGTTAAGACTGTCGTTGAATCACTTTTTTAATTTACACACATGACACACAAAGAACGGTACGAGGGTGCACCAGAACTCGACATTGCGAGTTCTCTCATGAAATTACGAGCACACATTGGTGAACTGCCCGACCTGCGCATGCCGACCAGAGACGAAGTTGAGTTAGCTGCCGAAGACTTATTCCCCAACCTACTCACTCACGAACGAAGCAAAGTAGTCGAAGCGTTTATCAAGAGCGAAGAAGATGCAGCAGCCGAAGCAGACCGAAGGGCAGAAGCTTCCTAAGAAACAAAAGTACATACAATGGGTATGTACTTTTTTGTTTTATGTGGTAAAGTGACAATAGACAGTTACAGGGGGTTGTCATGATATCGTTCAGGTACAAGAATCGTATATACACGATTCAAACTGATGGGCACATCTATTTCGGAATTGCTCAGATACCGAAACCAAGTGCTGGGCTGAGACAAGCGGCTGATGTCGCCTTATCGAAAGAAAACGTGGTTCTCTTGGAGGAATATCGATGAGGCCATCTGCCGAAGTAGTGCTTCACGGCATTCTCCTCACGATCGACAGGCATCGTCGCGACTCACCGCGTACGATGCCTGATTTCGACCCAGCTCAAATCGAAATTATCAGAAGTGCATATGATGATTACGATTGGATATGGGCTCAGTCAGTTAAAGAGAATCTGGATAGTAAGCCAAACTACCACGCATCGCGGAAAAAGTTTCTTGATGCGAGGATGGAGCGAATGTCGTGGTCGCCTGAGCTTCGCAACCTGGTTTCGAGTGTCATGTCGACAGTGAAGATGTGGCAGCGCAAAAACGCAAAGCCACCACAAGACCAGGACCGCATCAACACACTGCTTGAGGGCGCGGAACTGTTATTCCCCGCCCTCAGGATTCAACACCAAACGAGACTATGGAGAAACACTGATGCAAATCAGCACCACCATCAAACCCACTCTTCACTCTGACCTGGTTCACCTGACCACCGTCTGTGACCCGGTCAACAATCCGGACGAAGCACGAGGACTACAGGACACACTCCTCAAGCTCGTGAACACCGACCGAGTCGGTGCTGTCCTCGATGGACAGAAGCTTACCCTCAAATGCTTCGTTTCGACCGAAGCCTGATGAACACGGTCTTGGCATTAACTTGCCAGGACCGATTTTTCATGATTTAGTGTTAGTGCCACCTGGGGGACCAACACAGGAGGCATACATGGCGAAAACCATGGTAGTAGTACCCCAAGCAGCATGTGTCGTGCCGTTTGTTCTGAACGCTGGCGAAATCGAGGTGAACGCCATTGTCTGCGATAAAGAACAAGCTCGGAAAGTGACAGTGGAGCAACTCTTCGAGCTCCAGACTCACTTCCACCGTCAGCTGTCATTCATTGTGTCGAAGGACGAGCTTCGTATCTTCTCCTTCGACGACCAGACGACGAATCGACTCATGGCACTGTTGCCGTTCATGCCCCACTTCCGCCGTCAGCGGATTGTGGTGTCAAAGAAAAAGAAAGATGCGTACCTACTCAAGCAAAGTACGCTCATGCCCTGAGGCAAGTACATCGTACCGGCTCCGAGATCGCGACTGCCACGCGACTCGGGCCTTTTTATATTTGTATTAAAACAATTCCGCACCGTGCGCTGCTGCGAGTACTTCGAGTGTCACCGCATCGTGAAGCGTATAATCCCCTACCCGTGTGCGCCTGAGGCCATAGAGAGTCGCCGGATAACCAAGCCGTCGACCAAACTCTTCAGCCAGTGAGCGGATATACGTACCACTCCCGACCGCAAACCGAACAGTCGCCACCTGAAACGTCTTACCATCGAGTGAAAGTGATTCAGTAGACAGCAACTCTACCTCATCCACCCGCATTAGGCGCGACGGGACCGGGTCTACTACCTCACCACGAGCTTCGGCTGCCCGCGCTCGCTTATACATCGGTGTCCCGTCAATCTTAATCGCACTATAGGCCGAGACCGGTAAGGTGATCACCCCAAGGAGTCCCACGAGTACTGACGAGAGTGTCTCTTCTGGTATCAACGGAGACACCACCCGCTCCTCCACTACCATTCCTTCCATATCACCAGTACTCCGGCGCTGACCGATGAGGATTTCGGCGACGTATTCTTTATCTAGCTTCACGAGGCCAGTGAGACGCTTCGTGCCAGCGCCGACCCCCACAATCATGAGTCCAGTCGCAAGTGGATCAAGGGTACCAGCATGCCCCGCCTTCTTCACTCCGAGGATACGACGAACCCGCGCCACCACCCCAAAGGAGGTCATATGCGCGGGTTTATCAATACAGAGGAGTTCTGGCTGTTCCATCCACCCATCCTACAAAAAGGCAGTGAGCTTGGTCAAGAAGAAGACAAAGAAGATGAGCATCATGAGCCCTTCCCAGCGCATCACCTGACGCGAGAGTCCAATCACAAAAATCATTAAGGACGCCGCGATCATGTACCACAACCCGAGACCAAGGACAACGGTGTCGACCACGAGCGGTGCGATCATGGCCGGGATACCCATCACGACGAGCGCATTAAAGGTATTTGACCCAAATATGTTCCCAACTGCCACCTCCATATCGCGCTTCCGTACCGACTGAATCGTCACCATGAGCTCCGGGAGTGAGGTACCAACTGCCACGGCGGTGATAGACACAAGGCCAATTGGCACAGCGAGTGCAGTCGCGATATTGACCGCCATCTCTACCGTGTAGTGCGCGCCGACGAGCACTGCTCCGAGACCAATAAGCATCGTGAGGACAAGTGGGAGTGAAATCTTAACCCTCTCACCCTCTTCCTTCTCACCTGATTTTGATTCAACCATGATGTACCAGAGGTACGCACCAAAAACAGCGAGGAGAAAGCCAGCTTCAACTCTATCAACCGCGCCATCAATCACGACCGCCACGAGGATAGCCTGCGAAATGACAAAGAGTGGTAGCTCTGTCTTGAGGATATCTTGATTAAAGGCAATCCGCCCAGCAATCACCGCCCCGAGACCAATAATAAGGAGGATATTCGTGATATTCGAACCAATCACGTTGGCAGCCACGAGCTCGGTCGACCCTTGGAAGACCGCAGCAACTGATGACGCGAGCTCCGGGAGTGAGGTACCAAACCCGACAATCAAAATACCAATCGCAAAGGTACTCATCCCAAGTGAGCGTCCCACCTGCTTCGCTCCATCAAGAAATACATCCGCCCCCTTAATGAGCACATAGAGTGAGACTGCGAGCATCACCGTCCACTGCGCAATAATTAATAATGACATATCCGTTTCTTACAACACTAACAAATCTGGATAAAACACGAGCATCGCGCCCAAGAGTAGCATCAGAATACCACCAATGAGAAGTGAATAGCGGGCGTACTTAGCGCCATGAGCCTCAAGCTTCGAGAAGCCCCAAATCGCGAGACCAAAGACGATGAAGTCATCAATCATATACCCAAAGGTATACACGAGGATATACCACTGACGCTCAACAAACGTGAGCATGTTGAGGTCAAGTATCTTCGTGTAAGCCTGCGGAATACCAATCGAGCACGCAAACTCAATCACATTGACCGAGAAGGCAATGAGAATAATCGCACCAATGGTGGTGAGGGTGAGCGGCTGGTTAATGACGGCTTTGAGTTTACCAATGGTCTTCGCCTGACTATCGATATCGGTGATATCGCATACGAGTGCTGTCTTGCTACTCTGGCGCCACCGGTACAAAAAGAACGTACCGCCACCGAGCGCCAGAATACCTACGAGTGGCGTCACAATCGTATCAAGTGCCACGAAGTCCCAGGTCTTGTACCAGACATTGAGAATGAGGTTGTACATAATCGCCTCTGCCGCAATAAAGAGCCCCGCGAGGAAGAGCATCTTCTTGCGACTCCCCGCTTGTGCTAGGAGCATGAGGAAGGTAATGAGGACCCACATCGCACACGGATTAAAGCCATCAACCGTCCCAAGGAGAAGTGAGAGTGTGAAGAGCGAAAAGGACTTGAGGTCAACCACCCCAACGACCGGCAAATCAAACACGTAGCTGGTCGCCGCTTCGGTACAGCCAATCTCAGAACACCCACCACCAAACTGCGGGGACTGCGCTGGCGCATACGCGAGATGATCAGCCACGGAGCCAATCGTGCCAGCTTGTGCGGTAACTATCGCTGCCTCGAGCGCTTTACCAGTGGTCTCTGGGCTATTAAAGCCGAGGAAGACCGTCTCACCCACCACGGTGATTGGGGTCACTTTACTGAGGCTATGCTTTTGAGCCAATGCTTCCCACTCGGCCTTAGCACTCGGATCACTGACAATATTGCGGTAGACATACGGAATGCCATTTGCTTCCATAAACTCCTTTTGCTTTTTACAAAAGCCACAATCATCACGACCAAACATGAACACAGTGCCGGGAGCTACCGCCTCAGAGGCAACGACTGCCTCAGGCGTGGTCGCAGTGACCGTTCCAACTGATGGTAGAGTTAGCCAGACCGAACATAGACCAACAACCAGCCATACCGCAATTAAAAATGTTCGCATAGGTCTTCAGTATACCAGAGAACGTTTACTCCCTCCCGCCGTCAAAGCGGCACCACGAACAAGTGTCGGCATCGTGCATTTGCTGCCAGTGCTGTAATGCCCGGATACTTGTGCCTGCTGTTCGCTCATGATGGCGCAAGCGCTCCATCCTCGCCGCATAGTCTGGCATGATGCCAGCGACTTCTCGCCAAAAGAGTTGGCTGTGATTGAGTTGCCGGAGGTGACAGAGCTCATGCACGACGATATAGCGAGCCATACACGGTGGTAGCAAGAGTAACTTATAGGAAAAATTGAGATGCCCACGCGCCGAGCAACTGCCCCATCGACGCTTCGTATCACGTATCGCGACCCGGCCTATCGTAAACCCTTCACGGAGTGCGTACTCATGAAGAAGAGTAAGAATAAACGCGCGTGCGGCTGGTTTATAGCGAAGATAACTCGTATCCTTTCGCACTGTCTTCACCCGTCGTAATACCCGCCCGAAGAGGGTCGTTTGTCGTCGTGGGGCCATTTAGCGCTTGTACCCCTTCACCTCAAACTGGAGCTTACCCGCGACATCGTTCTCGCTCACGCCAAAGAGCGTCGCTGCAATACCAGTGAGCTCGGGTGCCACCCGATTCCGTTTGATATCGGTCACATACGCCCCAAGCACCTGCTCATACACGCGCTTATTGCCAAAGAAGGTACCGGTAATGAGGTCATCAATCGATTCACGCGACACCTTATCAGACACGACAACACCATTTGCCTGTACTTTCTCCAAGGTAATCGAGTATGGCGAGGTAATTTTCACCAGGTAGGTTGTGATGACATCAGCACCAATATACTCAAAGGTCAATTTAGTAGCCGCCTCAGATTCTCGTTCCTTCGTTACCTTGGCTATCTCACGAGCGATACTCGTGGTCGCCACGCTACTAGGCACCTGTACTACTACCGCCCCACTCCCCTGACGCTTCACCGTGGTCGTGCCAGTCGTATAATCAACCGTCGCGACATACCCAGTGGTCGTTTGCGACTGCAACGTTACCAGTAGTTGTGTGAGATACTCGACATGCGCCCGCAAGACAACCAATTGTTGTTCTTTGGTCATGCCAGGCGTTATAGTAAATTGGCTCGGGGCGAGATCCGCACTCGCCACACTCGGCATAATGATAAGGAGTGCCATAAGGCAAAGAAATACGTGTTTCATACCTCTCTACTCTACCATACACACAAAAACCACCCGCCAGAGCGAGTGGTTTTTGTGAAGATGACTACTTAGTTATCGTCTTCGTCCTCATCATCATCGTTACTGTCCTCGATGAGTGAGTCTGCGCGCTTCGCTGACTTCTCAGCACTCTTCGCCATCGCAGCTGCGACTACGAACTTGCCCTCTGCAAAGCGAGCCTTAGCCTCTGCAAGCTTACGGTCACCGTTACCGATGAGTGTTACCGCTGCCTTAGGCTCAGTTGAACTACCAAGCTCGGCCTTCACCTCAGCCAGTGCTGCTTCAGCCTTGGTAATTTCCTTACTGGCCTTCATTGCCATCTTTGAAGTAGTTGCCTTACTATCGCGACTCTTCTCACGAGTACTTGAAGACATTGAACTTGAACCCTTACGGTCTTCAATCTTTGACTTCATCTCCTTCTTCTTATCGTCCATCTTTGACTTCATCTCTTCTCGCTTCTCACACTTTTCACTCTTTGATGAAGTGGCGTTTGATGAACTGGCAGTTGCTGCAGTTGAAGTTGCAGTCTTGCAGTCATCCTTCACGCGCATCTTCATACTGTCACTCTTGTAGAGCTCGAGCATTGACTGGAGCTTCTTGATCTGTGACAAGAGCTCAGCGGTACCTGGAGCCACAACCGTGGTTGAGGTAGTAGCGGTCGCTGCCTGAACGGCTGGAGCGAATCCACCAAGTACTACAGTAAGTGCTACCGTAGCAGCAATAACTGAATGTTTCATAAGTATATACGTTATTAACTAATAACCGCGACGCGGTATCCGGAGTAGTATACCAGTAGCAAGGGGTCTTGTACCCCCTTAATCACAACCGAGACAGTGCCCGGACCACACGAATGACCTCATAGTCAAACTGCTCACCAGTTGCTTCATAGAGTGGCTTCAGTTTTTCACTCCCATGCTCACCAATCGCTTTTTGGATTGCTTCATAGGCTCCTTTTGGTGCCCTCAGTTCTACAAGGACGCGTTCTAAATCCTCACGACCTAAATCACCCGCCTCAACCAGCTTTTCAATATGTTCAATAATGGTGGTTTTGCCAAGGTCACGCCCCTTGGCGATTTCACTTATGGTCTTACCGTCGAGCCAGAGCTGTTTCGTTTCCTCGTAGGTACTCAGTTTCTTGACCCGCTCCTTGACCGTGCGCTTGCCGGTGCTCTCGGGTACTGGTGTAGTTGGGAGCGCTCCACCACACCCTTTCACAAACTGCGCATGAAGCTCCTCGAGTTGCTCACTTGGCATCGCGAGGAAGGTATCCTCAGCCTCTTCCGAAAAGGACCGGAACTGCTTATCACGCTCGACTACCTTCGGATCGACCTGGAGCGCATTCGGGTGCATCCCAAGGACCTTAAGCCCCTGGAGTGAGCGTACGCGAGAGAGCGCCACGTATCCCTGCCCATAGACAAAGGCCCGGGAGAGGTCGACCTCCGCCGCATCAAGACTCATCCCTTGCGATTTATGGACGGTAATCGCCCAGGCGAGCCGGAGTGGGTACTGCTCGATTGAGGCACGTATCTTCCCATCTTCAATAATGTCCCATGTCGTTGTCTCGACCGTTATCCGTCGCCCTTCAGTGGTTTCAATAATTGGCTGTCCACCCGCATCAAACGCGATGACCCGCGCGAGTGTGCCGTTCACGTACCCAGCTTCAAAATTATTCTTCGTACACATCACCATTGCATCTTCCTTGAGTGTCAGAGTCTCTGGTGAGAGACAGTTCTTCACCAAGACCTCGAGCATTGGCTTACTCCCCCGCCCTGCCATACTGTATGTCCGTGCCCGACCAGGAAGCCCGGCGAGCTTCGCCGCATTCACCGAGTCGACGTCTGCGTTGTGGGTATAGAGACGTGTCGGCTCAATCCCCTCGTACGCAATATCAGTCTGCTCATTAAGGAGGGTGTAGTGATCCTCTTCAATTTCATTTCTCCGAATTGATGAGAGGAGCGAGAGGAGGAGTTCGTCTTCTTGACGATGCTGTTCGGTGAGGTAACAAACGAGCGGCCGCGCCTCGAGCCACGCTCTCGATTCAAAGGCATAGCGCATCATATCTCCCTGCCGCGCCACCGGCGGCAGCTGGAAGAAGTCACCAACGAACACCACCTGCAGCCCACCGAAGGCGTCACGTCGCTGGCGAATCGTTCTCGTGATGACATCCACCATATCAAGGAGCTTGCCATCAAGCATCGATATCTCGTCAATGACGAGTACCTGCGCTTTTTTCACTCGCTTCACCGTTGCTTCCCGCGCCACAATCTGATCGAGGTCGTACTGCGTGAGGGTATCACGCGCCCCAGCTCCACTCCAGGAGTGAATGGTCATCCCACCGATATGGGTGGCGGCGATACCGGTCGAGGCAGTAACGGCAACCGAGAGCCCGCAGGCTTCAAGCCACGCAATGTACTGATTAATGACGTAGGTCTTACCAGCACCCGGCTCACCAGTAAGGAACACATTAGCGCCAGTCTTTAAAATATCGAGGGCACGCGCTTGATTCATATGATTGGTAGTAGTGTATCACAACTGTTCATTTTATTGACTTTTTTCATATTTATGATATATTTTTAAACGGACAAAACCAAAAAGTGGAGCAGTACCATGACATTCTTCAAACGAGCTCTCAAAGCAATCTTCGACTCGATGACCACCTCCCGTCTCACCGACGATGATGTGCTCACCGCTATCGATATCACGTGGCGGCCGATTACCGGTGACCGTTCGATTCACTCGAGGGTCAACAACCAGGTTGCCGGCAGCGAGGAGATCACGAATATCGAACTCGATGTTCATCTCAACTCGCTCCAGCAAAAAGGACTCATTGAGATTGAGATGCGCCACCTGGAGGTGGCGCACGGTCTCTTGTTGCCGACCGTGCGTCAGTGCCGCATGACCGAACTCGGTGTCCGGCGTCGCGCCGGCATCATCACCACCTAACGGAGGACATCATGACAAAGTATGACGACCTGGTCGTCATCGTGCTCTCGAAGATTCCTCGCGGTGGTATTACCTGCGGAGAACTCTTCGAGAGCATGTTGCCACACACCGACGACGAGGTGCAGGTAATCGAGATTCTCGAAAATCTGCACCTCGAGAGGAAAGCGGTGAGGTTCACGCCCCACCCTGACGCCATGGCGATGATTGTAACGCGTACCATACCAACCCCACTTGATGTGGCCGGCAATGTACTCGCGCACATTCCACCCCACGGCATCAGCTGGCAAGAACTCCTTGTCGGTAGTGGTGAGACTGCTGAGGATCTCATCCTCAAGCTCTACTCGCTTTTCCACATCAAAGCGGTTGAGGTCGAGCACTACAACTTCGCCGAAAATCCGTTCATCTGGGCTGTCGACGAACACGCTGTCGTCACCCCACTCAACAAGAAACGTCGTCAACAAGGAGACCGTTAATGACAAACCTCACCGAAGACGCGAAGAAGATTCGCGACCTGCTCCGGCATGGCGAGAAGACATACAAGGAGCTCAAAGACTCCTTGTCTGACTGGGACGAGATGCGCCTTGGTAAAGCGGTGCGTGAACTGCGCTCGAAAGAAGCAGTGACGACCAACATGCCACTGCTCGTCGACGCGACGAAGATTCGCCGCGTCGACGCCACCTTTATGGTGGTGGGTAACCCTATCAAGGAAGACATCCTCGAAACAATCCCCGCAGATGGAATCACGTACGAGGCATTGCGAAAGAAACTCAATCGACACCACGAAGGACAACTGACCGTCACACTCTTCCAACTGGAAGCAGAGGGAGAGGTTTTCATCACTCCCAAAAATATGCTAAATGACCAGAGCGTCATCGAGCGACTCACGAACGAAGACAAGCTTCCGTCTTTCAAACTGCGGCGAAAAACCGCCTAACACAACCGACCCCGGCGCGCACGCGTGCCGGGGTCTTTCTTTTTGTGTACCTGTAAATAAGTCAACACAGAGGGAATGTGAGTGAGCTATACTGATGGTATCTATGGCATCACGTTCTTTGTCTATCGTCGACGTGGACGATATTCGCAGTAAGAAAAAAATCGCAAAAGCGACCGTTACTAAAAAAGCTGCTTCAAAAAAAGCACCAGTCGCTAAGACCGTGTCTGCCGAAAATTATGTGAGCCTTGAGACGCTTGAAAAAGAGCGCGTCACCCTCCCTACTCCAAAGAAAGCAGCCAAGAAAGTAACGAAGGCACCTGCTGCTAAAAAAGCAAAGTCGGTAAAGCCAGCGGTATCTGAAAAGACGGAGACACATGATCACGACCATGAGCATATCCCGCTCTCGCGCATCCCGTCTCGCCCACTCTCCGGTAAGGATAAGATTGCGATTAAGCGTCATCCGCTTGGTCACCTCCTCCTTGAAAAGAAACTGCGTGAAGCGGGCTTTAAAGGTGGCGTCAGTAGTGACAAGTCTGTCCTCAATAAATACAGCACCGACGAGAGTATCTTCCTCATCAAGCCACAGGTCGTCATCCAGCCAAAGACCGTTCACGACGTGGAGCTTGCAACCAAGATTATCGCGACTGAGACCAAGCGATTCACCTCACTCTCACTCACCCCACGTGCCGCTGGTACGGGCCTCTCTGGCGGCTCTCTCACCGACTCTATCGTGATAGATGTCTGTCCGCACCTCAATCATATCGGTGAGGTAAAGAAGACAACTGACGGCGCTACTATCACCTGCCAACCAGGTGCCATGTGGCGCGATGTTGAGAAGAAGCTCAAGGGTGTCGACTGCTATATCCCGTCATACACCTCATCGAAGGATATCTGCACGATTGGTGGAGCGGTCGCTAATAACGCCGCTGGTCCGGACTCACTCCGTTACGGCCACTGTGGTGATTGGGTCGACTCACTTGATGTCGTCCTCGCTGATGGTAATACGTACACGATTAAGCCGCTGTCACATAAAGAGTTCAAAGCCCTCACCAAAGAGAAGCACCTCCACGCCAAGATTGCGCGCGAGATTTTTGACCTCATCGAAAAGAACGAGTCACTCATCAAGAACGCCAAGCCAAAGACCGCCAAGAACTCTGCCGGCTACGCACTTTGGTACGTGATGAGCGAAAGTGTCGAGAACTTCAAAAAAGGCAAAGGTACCTTTGACCTCACTCGCCTTATATCCGGTAGTCAGGGTACGGTCGGCATCATTACCCGCATCACGATGCGCGCGATTCCGATCCAACACAACACGACGATGATTGCGCTCCCGCTCTTTAAGCTTGATGACGCTGCGAAAGCCATCCTCACCGCACTCAAGTACAACCCTATCAACATCGAAATCTTCGATGCCCTCACCTTTGACCTCGCGCTTAAGAACCCAGATTTCTTCAAGACGCGCCTCCAGGGTATCGAGTACTACCGGGTCATGCTCGCGATGTACACCACCTACCATATTCGTTTTGGTCGCCAGACGCCGGAGTTCACCATTCTCATCACCCTTGATAGTGACACCACCGACGAAACGCCAGCCTCAGACATTGCCGCCGCCGTCTCAGTCCCAAGTGCTAAGGCTCGTGTCATCAAGAATCCGAACGAAGTCGAGATGTTCATGCAGATTCGCCGAGCGAGCTATTCTCTCTCAAAGCTCCTCGACCCCGGCAAGCGCCCGGCTGCCTTCCTCGAGGACATGACCGTCCCGCCTGAGAACCTTGGCAAGTTCTTCCTAGAGATTAAGTCACTCTTTAAGGAGTTTAATGTGAAGTCTGCCATTCACGGACATGGTGGCAATGGACACTTCCACTTCTATCCCCTCCTCGATTTCACCCAGAAGACCACCCCGCTCCTTGTTGAAAAAATGGCTGAACGGTTCTACCAGACCGCCATCAAGTACAAAGGTAACATCTGCGGCGAGCACAATGACGGTATCATCCGCACCCCACACCTCGCCAAGATGTTTAGCAAGCCAGTCCTTGATCTCTTCAAGCAAACCGAGGCCATCTTCGACCCCGACGATATCTTCAATCCCGGCAAGAAGGTCAACCCTCGCTTCGACATCAAAGAGTCCATCCGCCATATCAACTAACAAAACACAGGCCAAGGAGTATCACTCCCTGGCCTGTTTTGTTTTCATGCGCGTCCGACCCCATGATCTACCGCTGCAGCAAACGCATCGTCCGCCCCCACCTTTCCATGCGCAATGAGTTTGAAGGCTGGCATGAAACGGTCTAACGCAAACACAGCATTCTCGATGAGTAAGTCAATAGTGAGCACATTTATATCAGCTTCATCCTCAAAGAAAAGTAGCTGACGCCACATAATCCGTTCTTTCTGCACCCAATAGGTAAAGACTCCAAGCGGATTATTATCATTTATGAGATTGAGGAGATGATAGAGCTCAGCGGTCCGTTTCTTTGGTTGCTTGTGTTCTATTGTAAACACAACACTGATCTGCTTGGAGCGCTCATGATTGGTTACGATTCCTTGATACTCGCTCCAGTCACCTATAATCGCCACCGACACCTGCGACTCGTTCGTCCGGACATAGGTCCATCCGTTATACTCGGCAATTTCTTCCAAGCTGCTCATGAGCTCATTTTCATCATGAACAACCGGCAGTTGATACCTTGTTGGTTCCTTCATTGTATCCCCCACTGTTCCAACGACACAGTACTAGGAAGTATGCGGTGTGTAAAGCAAGCGAAAAGGCCGCGGGATGTCTCCCGCGGCCTTAAATTGTATCTTCACGCTCGTCCCACCTGACGCATCTCATCGTAGTCGTAGATAGCTGAGACATAGCCCTCGGTCGACTCGAAGAGTCGATAGAAGCGACTTGTATTGGCCGCAAGCCGCTCGATACCAAGCCGTAGTGCCAGCACTAAATAGTCGCCCTCATCCTGAAGCATTGCTTCAGGCAGCTCCATCGCCCACTCCACTCGGCACCCGTGACCAGGCTCAGTCACATAGAACCGACCATAACCAGAATCTTGCGCAATAAGATTCATCAACTCCTGGCACCGTCGGTAGTGAGTCCGCTGCCGTTGTTTTGGCAGTTCACATACCGTGCCAGCGAACTTGATCATGTGTTCACCGATAACACCGGTAAATCTTGGCACATACGGGTTACCGCCCACCACCTGAATGTACACCTGATGGTAAACACGCAACCGCCACCCTGCATCTACTTGCACGAGCGCATCCCGCAGACGATTGAGGGAGCGCCGATATTCAAGTTCATCAACCATAAGGAGCCTCCCTCTGTTTCCTTATATACCCTAGCGAATACAAAGGAATCTGTCCAGGAAATGCACTTTTCTTTTTTCAATTAATCTGGTATAAATATGCCACCAAATTTGGCCCTATCGTCTAACGGCTAGGACATCAGGTTCTCATCCTGAAAATCGGAGTTCGATTCTCCGTAGGGTCACCACAGGCAAAACAAAAGTCACTAGATTATTCAATCTAGTGACTTTTGTTTTAACAAGCAATCTTCATTGCTTGTGGCCTGTGGTGAAGCCGCAGCGATGTTTTTCTTTTCACCAAAAAGAAAAACCGCGAGGCGGGGTTCGCGAACACTTAGTAGATTGGGAACGAAGTGAACCAATATACTTAGTGATTCGTGACCACAAGAGACTTTGTGTCCGGGTCAATTGTGAAGCCGCAGGCATGTTTTGGCTATTCCTAATGCCAAAACAGCCGAGGCGAGGTCGACAAGTACTTAGAAAAATCAGAACGCAGTGAATGATTTTACTTAGTAACTTGTGACCACAATGAGAGAGCTGGTTCGAGCACTCGAGAAGGCTCAAACAACAACGAAAAAGGCAGTCCAGTGGACTGTCTTTTTCGTTGTACATAAGTTGTAATTTATTACAACTTATTATGATACACTCAAAATATGCAAGAGGAATCAAAAAAACTCGGTCACAATCTTAAAACGATAAGAACGAGTAAGAATATTACTCAAAGCGAATTGGCAGATTTAATTGGAGTCGATAAATCATTTGTCAGCAATATTGAAAACGGAAAAAATAATCCCACCCTTTCAACTATTTCAAATTTAGCTAAAGCGTTAGGAGTAACCACAAAGGACCTTTTAATATAAATTTATGTCGGAAAAAGATTTACAAAAGCAAATAGCAGATCTGAATACTCAGATTAAGAAACTCCAAAAAAATCGCTTGGGTCTGGTGTTTGAGGAAAAGCGTGAAGACGTAGTAGATGCTTGCGAAAGAAAAGTCCCAATTCTACGCGAATCAACAAAAAAGCGAGTTTTGAATTCGAGTGATTTGGATCACTTGCTAATTGAGGGCGACAACTATCATTCTCTATGTGTCCTTAATTACACCCACCGGAAAAGCATTGATTTGATCTACATTGATCCTCCCTACAACACAGGGGCAAGAAACTGGAAGTACAACAACGACTATGTAGACAAGGAAGACGAATATCGTCACAGTAAGTGGCTTTCAATGATGCGTAACAGACTACGGTTGGCAAAAAACCTACTTAAAGAGGATGGTGTGCTAATTTGTGCAATTGATGAAAATGAACAAGCACACCTCAGTGTTCTTATAGAGCAAATTTTCACCTCCCATAACCAGCACACAGTCACAGTCATCCACAACCCAAAAGGTGTTCAGGGAAACAACTTTTCTTATACCCATGAATATGCAATATTCGTGGTACCTAAAGACTCGAAAACAATTGGTAATCGCGCTCTTAGCGATGAGGAGATTTATGTTTCAAACTTGCGAAATTGGGGCAATGAATCAGAACGTTCGGATGCAAAAAACTGTTTCTACCCTATCTTTCTAAAAGATAATCAAATTGTAGGATTTGGCGATGTAGCACCTGACAACATACATCCATCTTCATCAAATGAAGATATTGGAGACGGCGTAATAGCAGTCTGGCCTATTGATGAGAAAGGCATAGAGCGAAAATGGCGATACGCTAGACAAAGTGTAGAAGAGATTAAAGACATCCTTCAGGTAAAGAAAGGAAGATCTGGAATTCTCCAAATCATGATTGCTAAAGACTACGGTACCTATAAAACAGTATGGACAGACAAAAAGTATGAGGCCAGTGAGTATGGGACTAAATTACTTAGAGAGATTGTGCCTAACTGCGATTTTGATTTTCCAAAATCACTCTACACAGTATTCGATTGTATCTATGCAGTTGTTGGCGATAAACCGAACGCAATTATTTTAGACTTTTTCGCAGGATCAGGGACGACAGGGCATGCTGTCCTCGAAATGAACAAGAAAGACAACGGTAAAAGAAAGTTCATCCTATGCACCAACAACGAAAATAACATCTGTGAGGATGTAACTTACCCTCGGGTAAAAAATGTTATTCAAGGATACAAAGGAGTACAAAAAAGCTACATTCCGCTCCTAAGAGAAAATATTACTTGGTCATCTATCACCAAAGATAAAAGTAGAAACAGCTTGATTGAATCAGTTGAAACAATTGTGGCAGAAGAATCAGCTAACTATCAAAAAATTGAAAAGAAAATCGAAGATGGTGATGTTGTTGTCTATGGAATTAATGAAATTAAAGGAAAAATTGAAGGTATCAAAAGCAATCTTTACTATTACAAGACAGATCTGATAGATATTGAACATCTACACAAAATTTCTGATGAGGCACGAATCAAAGTAACCTATCAAGCAGGCGAAATGATTGGTGTACGTGAAGGCACTCTTAACGATGTTGAAAAGAATGACTGGTGGCAAATATTTGAGTCAGCTAATAAGACTACAGCAATCTATTTTAAAGAAGATAAATCAAAGATTTCTGAATTAATTACAAAACTCGAAAAAACAAAAAAGCCTGTTACCCTATACATATTCAGCTGGGGTAAAAATGAAAACAAGGGAGAGTACTCAAGTTCGCAAATCCGAATTGAAGATATTCCAGAACCTATTATTGAAGTCTATAAAGAAATTAATCGATTATAAGTATGTTTGCATTAAAACCTTTTCAAGAGACCGCTGTCTCGAACCTCAAAAACGAATTTCTCTCACTTTGGAAACTTCCTCAGGTAAATTTACCTCTCATTTTTAAATCTCCTACTGGCTCAGGAAAAACAATAATGCTCGCACAGTTTCTAAGAGACATTGTGAGTGACCCTCGATTTGAAGGAAATGATACAGCTTTTATCTGGTTTTCTTTCAGTGAAGACTCATACGAACAAAGTAAGAAGAAACTATTTGACTACTATGGTGGAGCGACAGAGTTAGACCTAATTGATCTCAATGATTTATCACGAGGAAAACTTCATAAAAACGACGTATTCTTTATTAACTGGCAGAAAATAAAAGGAAAAAGTAAGGATAGTAGAAAGTTACGTAGAGAAAATGAACAAGGTCTGACTTTTGATAATTTTATTAACGAAACACATGATGACGGTCGAAAAATCGTGGTGATTATCGACGAGGAGCATATCGGTTCTGACACTGAACTTGCTCTTGAAGTTGTAGAGGGTTTAATTAAGCCTAAAATAACGATTAGAGTATCTGCTACTCCAAAGTATATTCCGACAAGAGAAGATACTGCTGGGTATGTCGCTGTAAAACGTGACGAAGTAGTTGAAGCTGGACTAATTAAAGAAAAAATTATATTCCAGACTGATGAAGATTTAGAGAAAAAATCAGTCAGAAATTTAGATCAAGATGATTTATTACTTGAGCTCGCGTTCAATAAGAGAAATGAATTAGTCACTCTGTATAAAGAGATTGGAGTCGATGTAAACCCACTCGTTTTAATTCAGCTTCCTAACGATGATCAAG
>JACCDT010155182.1_pt1 | contig 18342 bp, 14 predicted proteins | sample 7446291 | NCBI WGS metagenome assembly JACCDT01 (sample SAMN15323446, study PRJNA562643) | freshwater metagenome | isolation source: river surface water | place: USA:Blue River Watershed | collected 2017-08-17 | reverse complement strand
GCCTGGCGCACCGCGCGCAGGTCCAGGCGGCGCAGCTGGCCGCAGGCCTGGGGGCTCAGCACCGGGGCCACATGCAACATGCCCTGCCACTCGGGCAGGTCGTCCAGGTAGTCGGCGCGCCCCTGCAACTGGGCAGCGGCGCTCTCGTGCGGGGGCAGGGGAGCCGAGGGTGGCGTGTGGGCGCTCATGCGGCCTCCCCGGTGCTGGGCAGCACCTGCATCAGGTCTTGGACTTCGCCGATGGCGTCACGCGCCTGGGCCCGTTGCATCAGCGCCCGCAGCATTTGGCGCCGGTAGTCGGCGCTGGCGCGCATGTCGCTGATGGGCTGCACGCTCTGGGCCAGGGCCTGCCCGGCCGCCAGGGCAGTGGCCGGGTTCCAGGGCTGGCCGCGCAGCGCCGCCTCGGCCGCATGGGCGCGCAGGGGCGTGGCCGCCACCCCGCCCACGCCAACGCGGGCGTCTTGCACCTGGCCGTCGACCAGGGTCAGGCGCAGCGCCAGGCAGACCGCCGAGATGTCGTCCTCCTGACGCTTGCTCAGCTTGTCCAGGTGCAGGCGCTGGCCAGGTCGGGGCTTGGGCACCACCACCCAGGCCACCAGCTCGTCGGGGGCCAGCTGGGTTTGCCGGTAGCCGGTGTAAAAGTCCTCCAGCGGCAGGTGGCGGTGCTGCACGCGGCCGCGCCGCCAGGCCATCAGCACCACCTGGGCCCCCATGGCGATCAGCATGGGCATGCTGTCGCCGATCGGCGAGCCATTGGCCACATTGCCCACCAGGGTGCCCGACTGGCGCACCGGCCAGCCAGCAAAGCGCTCGCCAAAGGCATGCACGCCAGGCCAGTGGCGCGCCAGCGCATCAAACGCGTCTTGCAGCGGGACCGCCGCGCCAATGGCCAGGTGATGCGCATAGGTCTCGACCCGCTGCCAGGCGCGGACCCGGCCCAGGTCGATGATGTGCGGCAGGTCCTTCAGGCCCTGGGTGAGCCACAGCCCGGCGTCGGTGGCGCCCGCGATCAGCGTGGCCTGCGGGTGCCGCGCGCGGGCTTGCAGGGCCGTCTCGGGCAGGGTGGGGCGCAGGTAGAAGGGGGCCTGGCCACCGCTTGGGGGCAGCGCCACCTCGTCCTGCGCTGCCGCCGCCGACAGCGCTTTGAGCTGGCGGCGCAAGGCCGGGGTGTTGACGGAATGGGCCGGATCGGCGCGCAAGCTCATGGCCGCCTCGACGATGGGTCGGTAGCCGGTGCAGCGGCACAGATTGCCCGACAGGGCCTGCAAGGCCATCTCGCGGGTGACGACCTGGCCGGGCGTCAGGCGCTCGTACAGGGCCAGCAGGCTCATCACAATGCCGGGCGTGCAGAAGCCGCACTGCGAGCCGTGGTGGTCCAGCAGGGCTTGCTGCACCGGGTGCAGGCACCCGTTGGGGCCGGCCAGATCGGCCGCGGTGAACAAGGCGCGACCGTGCGCGGCGTGGGCCGGCCGGATGCAGCTGTTGACCGTGCGCAGGCGCAGCGCCCCTTGGTCCAGGTCGGCCAGCACAACGGTGCAGGCACCGCAATCGCCGCTGGCGCAGCCTTCCTTGGTGTCGGTCAGGCGCAAATCGTCGCGCAGGACCGAGAGCAGGGTGCGCCCCGGTGCTACATTGCGCCATGGCTCAGGCTGGCCCCGGCGCAAGACCCGGACCGTCTGGTGCAGCGCGGCGCCCGCGGGCGCCGCAGCAGAGGAGACGAAGGACATGCGAAAAATTCCTCCAGAACAACGAATCAGCGCGGCCCAGAAGCGGGGCGTGGCGCCACGAGCGCATGCTAGGGCCGGGCGGCCCGGGGTTCATCATGCCAGCACCATGAACACTATGGGGATTGCGTTATGAAGCCGGCCCCGCAATTGGACAAGATCGACCTCCAACTCATCCGCACCCTGTTCACCTTGATCACCGAACGCAGCGTCTCCCGCACGGCTTTGCGCCTGGGCCAGCAGCAGCCGGCCGTGTCGCTGGCCTTGCGGCGCTTGCGCGAACTCACCGGCGACCCCATTTTGGTGCGCAGTGGCACCGGCATGGTGCCCACCGACGCCGCCTTGCAGATGATCGAGCCGGCGCAGCTGCTCATGCAAACCGCGGACCAGCTCTTTGCCCAGCGCCGCCCCTTCGAGCCCGCGCAGGCCACACAAACCTTTCGCATTGCCGCCAGCGACACCCTGGACCCCTGGTTTTTGCCCGGTCTGGTGGCCCGGGTGCAGCAGGCGGCGCCGCAGGCCCGGCTGGAAATCCATGCCCTGTCGCCGCAGGCGCAGTATGCGCAGGACCTGGCCCAGGGCCGGCTGGATCTGGTGGTGGGCAACTGGACCGAGCCCCCTGCGCACCTGCACCGTGCGCCGCTGTTTGAAGACCCGGTGGCCTGCCTGGTCAGCGCGCAGCACCCGGCGGTGCGGCGCGGCTGGAGCGTGGCGCAATGGCTCGAGTGTGCGCATGTGGCGCCCACGCCCGCCTATCCCGGCTGGCGCGGCATCATCGACGAGCAGCTCGACCGCATGGGCCTGGCGCGGCGCATTGCGGTGCGCTGCGCGCATTTTGGGCTGATGCCGCGCATGGTGGCATCGAGTTTGCTTGTGCTGACCACCGGTCGCCAGTATTGCCAGCGCTCTGTGGCCGCTGCACCTGGCCTGGTGATGCTTGACTGCCCTGTGACACTGCCGCCCATGACCTACTACCAGCTCTGGCATGATCGCACCCACGCTTGGTCCGCCGCCCAATGGCTGCGCGAGCAGGTGCGCGAGAGCGCCCGTCAGTTGCCCCAACCCAAGGTTCCGTCATGAGTTCTGCCCTGTTGTCCCTGCACGGCATCACCAAACGCTATCCCGGCGTGGTGGCCAACCGCGATGTCTCGCTCAGCGTGTTGCCGGGCCAGGCCCATGCCGTGCTGGGTGAAAACGGCGCTGGCAAGTCCACCCTGATGAAGATCATTTACGGCTCGGTCAAGCCCGACGAGGGCCAGGTGTTCTTTCAGGGCCAGCCGGTGCAGATCCGCAACCCCCAAGAGGCGCGGCGCCTGGGCATCAGCATGGTCTTCCAGCACTTCAGCCTGTTCGACACCCTCACGGTGGCCGAGAACGTCTGGCTGGGCCTGGACCGCTCGCTCAGCCTGGCCGAGGTCACCGCGCGCATCCGCGCCAAGGCCAGCGAATACGGCCTGGACCTGGAGCCCGAGCGCCCTGTCCACACCCTGAGCGTGGGCGAGATGCAGCGCGTGGAGATCATCCGCGCCCTGCTGACCGAGCCGCGCCTGCTGATCCTGGACGAGCCCACCTCGGTGCTGACCCCGCAGGCGGTCGAGAAGCTGTTTGCCGTCTTGCACCAGCTGGTGGCCGAGGGCTGCAGCCTGCTCTACATCAGCCACAAGCTGCATGAAATCCGTGCCCTGTGCTCGGCCTGCACCGTGCTGCGGGGCGGCCAGGTGAGCGGCGTCTGCGATCCGCGCGAAGAGACCAATGCCTCGCTCTCGCGCCTGATGATTGGCGCCGAGCCCCCGGCGCTGGCCCCCACACCGCGCCAGCCGGGCGAGGTGGTGCTGTCGGTGTCGCAACTGAGCCTGGCGCGCCAGGACCCCTTTGGTGTGGACCTTGAGGCGGTGTCGCTGGAGGTGCGGGCCGGCGAGATCGTGGGCCTGGCCGGCGTGTCGGGCAACGGCCAGCGCGAGCTGCTCTGGGCCCTCTCGGGCGAGGACACCCGGGCGGCGCCTGGGTCCATCCGCATCGACGATCAGCCGGTGGCGCGCCTGGGCCCGGCGCATCGGCGCAAGCTGGGCCTGCACTTTGTGCCCGAGGAGCGCCTGGGGCGCGGTGCCGTGCCCTCGCTGGGGCTGGCGCACAACCTGCTGCTGACCCGCACCGAGGCGGTGCAGCGCTCGGGCTGGATCCGCATGCGTGCGCTGACCGAGCAGGCGCAGCAGATCATCGAGCGCTTTCGCGTCAAGGCCAATGGGCCCAACGCCCCGGCGCGCTCCTTGTCCGGAGGCAATTTGCAGAAATTCATTGTGGGCCGCGAGATCAGCGCCAACCCGCGGCTGCTGATCGTCTCGCAGCCCACCTGGGGCGTGGACGTGGGCGCCGCGGCGCAGATCCGCGCCGAGATCCTGGCCCTGCGCGACGCCGGTTGCGCCGTGCTGGTGGTCTCGGAGGAATTGGAAGAGTTGTTTGAAATGTCCGACCGCATGGTCGTGATGGCGCGTGGCCGGCTCTCGCCGTCGCTGACGCGCCAGGAGGCCAACCCGATGCGCATTGGCGAATGGATGAGCGGTCTGTGGTCGCAGGAGGTGCAGCATGCTGCGGCTTGAACCCCGTCCCCAGGCCAGCGGTTTCTGGACCTGGGCGTCCCCGCTGCTGGCCCTGCTGGTCACCGTGCTGATTGGCGTGGCCCTGTTCATGGCCCTGGGCAAGGACCCGGTGCGCGGGCTGCAGATGTTTTTCTGGGAGCCGCTGCGCAGCGTCTATGCCGTGGGCGAGCTGATGGTCAAGGCGACCCCGCTGCTGCTCATTGCCCTGGGCCTGGCCGTCTGCTACCGATCGAATGTCTGGAACATCGGCGCCGAGGGCCAGTTCATTGTGGGCGCGGTCTGCGCCGGCGGCGTGGCGCTGCTGGCCGACAAGGAGACCGGGCGCTGGATCTTGCTGGCCGTGCTGGCCGCGGGCCTGTTGGGCGGCATGCTGTGGGCCGGCATCACGGCCTTGCTGCGCGACCGCTTCAATGCCAATGAAATCCTGGTCAGCCTGATGCTGGTCTATGTGGCCGACATGCTGCTGGGCTTCCTGGTCTACGGGCCCTGGAAAGACCCGGCGGGCTACAACTTCCCGCAGACCCGCACCTTCGAGGCGGTCACGCAGATCCCGCGCCTGATGAGCGGCTCGCGGGTGAGCGTGGGCCTGCTCATTGCCCTGGCCGGGGCGGTGGCGCTGTGGCTGTTCCTGTTCCGCACCCGCGCTGGCTTTGCCCAGCAGGTGGGCGGCCTGGCGCCCGATGCCGCGCGCTATGCGGGCTTCTCGTCGCGCCGCGCGCTGTGGCTGGCGCTGCTGGTCTCGGGCGGCGCTGCCGGCCTGGCCGGCGCGCTGGAGGTGGCCGGCCCGATCGGTCAGCTCACGCCCTATGTGCCAGCGGGCTACGGCTTTGCCGCCATCATCGTGGCCTATGTGGGGCGGCTGCACCCGCTGGGCATGGTGCTGTCGGCGGTGCTGATGAGCATGTTCTACATTGGCGGCGAGATGGCGCAGTCGCGCCTGGGCTTGCCCAAATCCATCACCGGGGTGTTCCAGGGCCTGCTGCTGTTCTCGCTGCTGGCCTGTGACACCCTGGTCGCCTATCGTCTGCGCTGGAGGGCCCGCTGATGGACACCTATGCACTCTTGCTGGCCGCCACGCTCAATGCGGGCACCGTGCTGGCCATTGCCTCGCTGGGCCTGCTGATCAACGAGAAGGCCGGCATCGTCAACCTGGGGGCCGAGGGCATGATGCTCTGCGCCGCCATCGCCGGTTTTGCCACCGTGGTTCACACCGGCAGCGACCTGGCCGGTTTTGTGGCCGGCATGGGCGCGGGCGCGCTCATGGCCGCGGTGTTTGGCGTGCTGGTGATCTGGCTGGGCACCAACCAGTACGCCACCGGCCTGGCGCTGAGCCTGTTTGGCGCCGGGTTTTCGGCCTTTGTGGGCGTGGGCTATGTCAAGGAGCAACTGCCCGAGCGCCTGAATTTTGCGGTGCCCTGGCTGGCCGATCTGCCCTGGATCGGGCCGGCCCTGTTCCGGCACCACCCGCTGGTGTACCTGAGCATGCTGCTGGCCCTGGGCCTGATCTGGTGGCTCCACCGCACCCGCAGCGGCCTGGTGCTGCGCTCGGTGGGCGAGTCGCCCGAATCGGCGCATGCGCTGGGCTATCCGGTGCGCCGCATCCGCCTGCTGGCGGTGGTCACCGGCGGCGCCCTGTGCGGCCTGGCCGGCGCCTACCTGTCGATCATCTACACCCCGCTGTGGGTGCAGGGCATGGTCGCTGGCAAGGGCTGGATTGCCCTGGCCCTGACCACTTTTGCCACCTGGCGGCCTGCGCGCGTGCTGCTGGGCGCCTACCTGTTCGGCGGCGTGACCATGCTGCAGTTTCACCTGCAGGGCTCGGGCGTGCAGGTGCCCAGCCAGTTGCTCACCGCCTTGCCCTATCTGGCCACCATCGTGGTGCTGGTGCTGATCTCGCGCAACCCGACCTGGATCCGGGTCAACATGCCGGCCTCGCTGGGTCGGGTGTTCCACCCTGGCTCCTGAGCCGTTTTCAGCGCCATAATGAGTGTTTCCCGTTCCCGTCCATCGTCAACCCATCCCTAGCAAAGGACATTCCATGATCGACATCTCCAAGCGCACCACCACCCGCATGGTGGCCCTGACCGCGATTGCCGCCGCCGCCGTGCTGGCCGGTTGCGGCAAGAAGGAAGAGGCCAAGCCGGCCGCTGCGGCCAAGGCCGAGCCCCTGAAGATTGCGTTCGCCTACGTTGGCCCGGTGGGGGATGGCGGCTGGACCTTTGCCCACGACAACGCCCGCAAGGCGCTGGAAAAAGAGTTTGGCGACAAGATCGTCACCAGCTACGTCGAGAACGTGCCCGAGAGCGCCGACGCCGAGCGCGTGCTGCGCGACATGGCCAGCCAGGGCAACAAGCTGATTTTTGGCACCACCTTCGGCTACATGGAGCCGATGCTCAAGGTTGCGGCCGACAACAAAGAGGTCAAGTTCGAGCATGCCACCGGCTACAAGCAAGCCGACAACATGCGCACCTATGACAGCCGCACCTACGAAGGCGCCTACATGGCCGGTGTGATCGCAGGCAAGATGACCAAGAGCAACACCCTGGGTGTGGTCGCCTCGATCCCAATTCCCGAGGTGATCCGCAACATCAACAGCTTCACCATGGGCGCGCAGTCGGTCAACCCCAAGATCAAGACCAAGGTCGTCTGGGTCAACGAGTGGTTCAACCCGCCCAAGGAAACCGAAGCCGCCACCAGCCTGATCAACGGTGGTGCCGACGTGCTGTTCCAGAACACCGATTCGCCGGCCGTGCTCAAGACCGCCCAGGAAAAGGGCAAGCGTGCCTTCGGTTGGGATTCCGACATGACCGCCTACGGCCCCAAGGCGCACCTGGCCTCGGCCATCATCAACTGGTCGCCGTACTACATCAAGGCCACGCGTGACGTGCTCGAGGGCAAGTGGACTGGCAACAGCGGCGTGTGGTGGGGTGTGAAGGAAGGCGCCATCGACATCGTCTCCATCGCCGACGACGTGCCGGAAGACACCAAGAAAAAGGTCGAAGAAATCAAGGCCGGCCTGAAGGCGGGCACCTTCTCGATCTGGAAGGGCCCGATCACGGGTCAGGACGGCAAGGAACTGCTGAAGAAGGACGAGGTCGCCGACGACAAGTTCCTCAGCGGCATCAACTTCTACGTCAAGGGTGTCGAGGGCAAGGTGCCCAGCGGCAAGTAAGCGCTGCGCTGCGGCCTGGGCCGATGCCCTGCATCGGCCCAGGCCGCCCAACGCAATCCGCGCCATGCGCTCGATGGGCCCCCCGTCTGCGCATGGCGTTTTTCTTTGGTGAACAACGGTTTTGGCATGATTGAACAACACTGGCACCCGGTGGCCCGCGAGGCCGATGTGCACAGCGCGCCGCTGGGCGTGAGCTTGCTGGGCCAGGACTGGGTCCTCTGGCGCGACGCACAGGGCCAGCTGCTGGCCGCCCCCGACCAATGCCCGCACCGGGGCGCGCGCCTGTCGCTCGGGCGTGTGCAAGCGGGCCAGCTCGAGTGCCCCTACCATGGCTGGCGCTTTGACAGCCACGGTCAGTGCACCCAGGTGCCCGCCTTGCCGGGCTTTGTGCCGCCGGCCACGCACCGCCTGCAGACCGTGTCGGTGCAGGTGGCCCATGGCCTGGTCTGGCTGCGCCTGCAGGCCCCCGCCGATGCGGCCACGGCCGCGCCGCTGCCGCATCTGGGTGGCGCGCTCACCGACGGTTTGCGCCAGGTGGTCTGCGGCCCCTACGATGTGGCCACCAGTGCCCCACGCGTGGTCGAGAACTTTCTCGACATGTCGCATTTCTCGTTTGTGCACGAAGGCTGGCTGGGCAGCCGCGACTGGACCGAGGTGCCCGAGTACACGGTCCACGAGACCCTGCACGGTGTGCGTGCCACCGGCTGCAAGGCCTGGCAGCCGCGCTCCAATCTGCACTCGACCGCGCCCGCCCAGGTCGAGTACGGCTACGAGGTGACGGGCCCATTTGCCGCCTTGCTCACCAAGGTGCCCGAATCGGGCAGCACCCGCGTGGCCAACTGGCGCGAGGCGATTGGCCTGTTCATGGCCCCGCTGACCCCCGAGCAATGCCGCGTCTGGTTTGTGCTGGCGGTGGCCGATCACGACTCCCCCGACGAGGTGTTGCAGCAGTTTCAGCACACCATCTTCACGCAGGACCAGCCGGTGCTCGAATCACAGCGCCCGCGCTGCCTGCCCCTGTCGCCGCGCGCCGAGCTGCACAGCGCGGCCGACCGGATGTCGGCGGCGTACCGCCGCTATTTGCAACGCGCGGGCATCACCTACGGTGTCTGCTGAGGCCGCCCCATGACCCCCTTGCCCCACATTCCTGCCGAACGCCTGCCCGCCCTGCTGGCGGCCATGCCCAAGGCCGAGCTGCATCTGCACATCGAGGGCTCGCTCGAGCCCGAGATGATGATCGCCCTGGCCGCGCGCAACGGGGTGACGCTGGCGCATGCCGACGTGCAGGCGCTGCGCGCGGCCTACAACTTTGCCGATCTGCAGAGCTTTCTGGACCTGTATTACGCGGGCGCCAGCGTGCTGCAGACCGAGCAGGATTTTTTTGACCTGGCCTGGGCCTATCTGCAGCGCGCCGCCGCCGACCATGTGGTGCGCGCCGAGATCTTTTTTGATCCGCAGACGCACACCCAGCGCGGCGTTCCCATCGGCACCGTCATCACCGGCCTGCACCGCGCCTGCACCCGCGCGCAGACCGAGCTGGGCGTGAGCGCCGCGCTGATCCTGTGCGTGCTGCGCCACTTGCCAGAGGCCGATGCGCTGGCCACCCTGGAGGCGGCCATGCCCTGGCGCCACTGCTTCATGGGCCTGGGGCTCGATTCGAGCGAGGTGGGGCATCCGCCGGGCAAGTTCCGCCAGGTCTTTGCGCGTGCCCGCGCCCTGGGCCTGCACGTGGTGGCCCACGCGGGCGAGGAGGGCCCGCCGGCCTACATCTGGGAGGCCTTGCGCGAGCTGCAGGTCGCGCGCATCGACCATGGCGTGCAGTCGGTGCACGACCCGGCGCTGATGCGCCATCTGGCCGAGCAGGGCACGCCGCTCACGGTGTGCCCGCTGTCCAACCTCAAGCTCTGCGTGGTGCCCGAGATGGCGCAGCACATGCTGCCGCGCATGCTGGCGGCTGGCCTGAACGTGAGCCTCAACTCTGACGACCCGGCTTACTTTGGCGGCTATGTGAACGAGAACTTCCGCCAGGTCTTTGCCGCCCTGCCGCTCGATGCGGGCCACGCCTGGCAACTGGCGGCCAACAGCCTGCGCGCCAGCTTTGCACCAGAGGCCGACAAGGCGCGCTGGATGGCCCAGTTGCGCGCTTGTTTCGAGGCACACGCCCAGGCCTGATGGCCACACCCCGCCCTCACGCCCGGACCGGGCGGGGCCGGCTGGGTTAGAATCGAGCCTGCAAAGCCCGCGCCCCGGCGGGCTTTCGTTTGTTCAATCGCCGGGGCCATGTAGAGGAACACCATGTACAAAAACCTCGTGGCCGCGCTCGCGGCTGCCTGCTGTTTTCTTCCCATTTCATCCCACGCCCAAGCGGCCAAGGCGCCTGCCGCCACCGCCCCGGTGCGCGCGGCCTTTGTCTATGTGACCCCGGTGTTACCGGCGGGCTGGACCCATCAGCACGACGAGGGTCGCAAGGCCGTCGAACAAGCCCTGGGCCAGGGCGTGCGCACCACGGTGGTGGCCGATGTGCCCGAAGGGGCCGACGCCGAGCGCGTGATCCGCGACCTGGCGCAGCAAGGCCAGCAGATCATCTTCACCACCAGCTTTGGCTACATGGAGCCGGCGCTGCGCGTGGCGCGCGACTTCCCGCAGGTGCGCTTTGAAACCATCACCGGTTACAAGCGCGCCGACAACGTGGCCACCGCCAACGCCCGCTATTACGAGGGCCGATACCTGGCGGGGGTCCTGGCCGCCCGCATGTCCAAAACCGGCCAGGCCGGTTATGTGGCGGGCTTCCCGATCCCCGAGGTGCTGCAGGGCGTGAACGCCTTCACGCTGGGCATGCGCTCGGTCAACCCCAAGGCGCAGGTGCGGGTGCTGTGGCTGGGCACCTGGTTTGATCCGGCCAAAGAGCGCGACGCCGCCATGAGCCTGTTCAACCAGGGCGCCGATGTGATGGCCTTTCACACCGCATCGACCGCCATCATGGCTGCGGCGCAGGAGCGCGGCATGATGGCCGTGGCCTACCACTCCGACATGCGCGCGATTGCACCGCAGGCGCAGATTGCCGCGGTCACCCACCACTGGGGCGAGTACTACACGCGCCGGGTGCGCGAGCAGGCCCAGGGCCGCTGGAAGAGCAGCGACACCTGGGGCGGCGTGGCCAGTGGCATGGTGCGCATCGGCCATTTCGGCCCCTTGGTGCCCAAGGCGGTGCAGGCCGACATCCTGGCCATGCAACAACGCTTGGCCAAGGGCCAGATCAAGCCATTTGCCGGCCCGCTGCGCGACCAGCAAGGCCGCAGCGTGCTGCCCGCTGGCCGCACGCTCGATGACGCCCAGATCCTGGGCATGGACTACCTGGTCGAGGGCGTGGTCGGCACCTTGCCCAACTGATCGGGGCAAGGCGCCGCCTGGTGCGGCGCGTGCGGGTCAGGGCGTCAGCGCGGCCAGCAGCGGCGACAAGCTGCTCGCCTGGCCCAGCTGCCAGCAGGCGGCCAGCACCTGCTCGGTGCGCGCGTCGCCCAGCACCGGCGCGCTCAGCGCGCGGAACTTGTCCTCGAGTTGCGCGTCGCTCATGGGGCGCTGCATCGAGCCGATGGCGTGCTCGACATGCACCTCCACCGTGCGGCCATCCTTGAGCACCGCGCGCGCAAACACGCTCTCTTCGCGCACGCTCGTGTCCACCGTGGCCACCACCTTGCGGCGCAGTGCCACCACGTCCTCGCGGCGCACGATGTGGTCCGAGAACTCTTCCTCGCCGGCGCGGCCAAACAACAGGCCCGCGGCGCAGCCGTGGTACACGCTGAACTTGCCCTGCAGGCCGTCTTGCGGCTCTTTCTTGCCGGTCAGCTCCAGCACCAGCGGGTGCACGCGCAGCTCGATGCGCTCGACCTGATCGGCCGCCACCCCTTGCGCCCGCAGCTGGGCACAGGCGTCGATGCTCGGGTGAATCACGATGCCGCAGGCAAAGGGCTTGTAGGTGTTGAAGCTGATCTCAAAGCGCTGGCCCAGCGCGTCGCTGGCCTCGTTCCAGTCGCACTTGGTCGACAGCACCTGGGCCCAGCCGCGCGGGGCTTCCAGGGCGCGGGCACTGGCGGTGAAGCCTTGCTGCGCCAGCAGCGCCGACATCAGGCCAGCGCGGGCCGCACCGCCCGGATGGAAGGGCTTGGTCATGGTGCCAAACTGCTCGCGCAGGCCCACCGGCTGCGAGGCCGCAATGCCCAGCGCCATGGTGGTTTGTGCGGCATTGAGCCCCAGCAGGCGCGCGCAGGCGGCGGCGCCACCCAGGCTGCCGGTCGAGCCGGTGATGTGCCAGCCGCGGTCGTAGTGCTGGGGGTAGACCAGATTGCCCATGCGGCAGGCCACGTCAATGCCCAGCACCAGCGCATCGATCACCTGGCGGCCGCTGCTGCCCTTGAGCTCGGCCAGGGCCATGAGCGCAGAGGCCACCGGGCCGGCCGGGTGGATGATGGTCTTGAGGTGGGTGTCGTCAAAATCAAAGGTGTGCGAGGCAATGCCGTTGATGAGCGCGGCATTGGCCACGTCCACCCGCTCGCGCCGACCGGCCAGCGTGGCCTGCGGTGCGGGCTGCAGCACCGACACCGCCGCCAGGGCCGCGTCCACGGCCTCGTGGCGGGCGGCGCCAATGGCGCAACCGAGCCAGTTCAAAAAGGTGCGATGGGCTTCGTGGTCCACCGAGGCGTCCCAGCCCTGGCTGGGATGCTCGGCCACAAACTGGGCCAGTTGTGCCGTGACCGGCGGGGCGTTGTGGTCGGCGGCGACCGAGGTATTGACCGTCATGCGTGTCTTTCAAACGTCAGGTGGGGCCCCACTCAGGAGGCGTCGAGGTTGATGTTGCGGGCGCGGGCCAGCTGGGTCCAGCGGGCCAGGTCCTTCTTGATGTAATCGGCAAACTGGCTCGGACTCATGGGCATGAGCTCCACCGCTTCGGCGCTGAGCTTGTCCTTGAAGTCTGGCTGGGCCAGCACCTGGGCCATGGCCTCGTTGAGCTGGCGCACGATGGGCGCTGGCATGCCGGCCGGGCCGACCACGCCATACCACTGCTGGGCGTCAAAGCCCTTGAGGCCGATCTCTTCCATGGTGGGCACATCCTTGAGCGCCGGGTGGCGCTGCGTGCCCGTCACCGCCAGCGGCTTGACGCGGCCGCTGCGGATGTGCGGCAAGGCGGCGGCAAGGCCGGGGAACATGGCTTGGGTTTGGCCGGCGATCAGGTCGGTGGTGGCCGGGGCGATGCCGCGGTAGGGGATGTGGACCATGAAGCTGTCGGTCTGCAGCTTGAACAGCTCGGCCGTCAGGTGGGTGAGCGAGCCGGCGCCGGCCGAGCCATACGAGATGCGCCCCGGGTTTTGCTTGACGTACTGGGTGAAGGCCTTCACATCGGCCACCGGCAGGCTGGTGTTGACCACCAGCACATTGGGGGTGCTGCCGATCATGCCAATCGGCGTGAAGTCGCGCAGCGCGTCGTAGGGCAGCTTGCGCGTGGCGGGGGCGGTGCCATGGGTGGCCACATAGCCCTGCATCAGGGTGTAGCCGTCGGCCGCCGCCTTGGCGGTCGCTTGCGACGCGATCACGCCGCCGCCGCCGCCTTGGTTGTCGACCACCATGGGCTGGCCCAGCACCTTGGCCAGGCGGTCGCACAGGGCGCGACCGATCATGTCCGAGCCACCGCCAGCGGCCACCGGCACGATGTACCGGATCGACTTGTTGGGGTAAGCCGATTGGGCCAGGGCCAGACCCGGCAGGGCCAGCAGGGCGCCCGATTGCAGCAATTGACGACGTTTCATGGGGGTCTCCTTCAAGTCTTGGGGGGGGTTGAACGGGGGCCTTGGAGCAGGCGACGGTGTGCGCCGCTGACATGCTCGGCCAGCAGGCGGCGGGCCGATTCGGCCTCGCCTTGGTCAATGGCTTGGGCAATGCGCTCGTGCTCGGCAATCGAGGTGCGCATGCCAAAGTCTTGCGCCAGGTTTTTCAATCGGGCCAGGTGCAGGCGCTGCACCAGCGCCTGGTAGGTCTGGCCCATGGTGCGGTTGCCGCTGGCGGCCATGATCAGCCAGTGAAAGTGCAGGTTCTGCTGGTAATAGGCGGCCAGGTCGCGCTGCGCGCTGGCGGCATGCATCAGGGCAATGCTCTCTTGCAAGGCCTGCACCAGCGCGGCACGCTCGGGCAAGGGCAGGGCGGCTGCCCGCCAGCCGGCCTGCGCGTCAAGGATGCTGCGCATCTCATACAGTTCCCCCACCTCGTCGGCCTCGATGGTGCGCACGAACACGCCGGCGTGCTTGCGCGAGACCACCAGGCCCGAGCTTTCGAGCTCGCGCAGCGCTTCACGCACCGGCACCCGCGAGACCTGCAGGCGGGCGCAGACATCGGGCTCGTTGATGCGCGCACCGGGGGGCAGATCGCCTTGCAAAATCGCTTGCAACAGGTCGTCGCGCACCAGCTTGGCCAGCGAGGTCTCGCGCACGGCCTTGAGCCGGTCGGGGGTGTCGGGGGTGAGCCAGGGCAGCATGTTGGTGGGTCAGGAATCGTTTAATCGTATACGAAATCCGATAGACCGGTCGGGCTTGGGCCCATGTCCAAGCCCTGGGCCCGGTCGGGGCAGGCGAGCGCGCGGTCCTTGGGCCCAGGCGCGGCCCTACAATGCCGCCATCCTTTGCGAGAACCGCGAGCCCCAACATGAGCATCAAGAGCGACAAGTGGATCCGCCGCATGGCCGAGCAGCACGGCATGATCGAGCCCTTTGAGCCGGGCCAGATCCGGCAAGGCGCCGATGGCCAGAAGATCGTGAGCTACGGCACCAGCAGCTACGGCTACGACATCCGCTGCGCGCGCGAGTTCAAGGTCTTCACCAACATCCACAGCACCGTGGTGGACCCGAAAAACTTTGACGACAAAAGCTTTGTCGACATTGAAAGCGACGTCTGCATCATCCCGCCCAACAGCTTTGCGCTGGCGCGCACCGTGGAGTACTTCCGCATCCCGCGCAGCGTGCTGACCATCTGCCTGGGCAAGAGCACCTATGCGCGCTGCGGCATCATCGTCAACGTCACCCCTTTCGAGCCCGAGTGGGAGGGCTATGTGACGCTGGAGTTCTCGAACACCACCCCGCTGCCGGCCAAGATTTATGCCGGTGAGGGCTGCGCCCAGGTGCTGTTTTTCGAGAGCGACGAGGTCTGCGAGACCAGTTACCGCGACCGCGGTGGCAAGTACCAGGGCCAGGTGGGCGTGACCCTGCCCAAGACCTGAACCCACGGGGCGAGCCGCCCCCGGTTTGGCCCCCAGGCGCCAAAGTGCGACAATAGGGGGCAATGACCACTTCTTTCTCACAACTGAACCTGGCGCCAGCGCTGGCGCGCGCCGTGGCCGAAATGGGCTACGAGTCCATGACCCCCATTCAAGCCCAGGCCATTCCGGTGGTGCTGACGGGCCGCGATGTGATGGGGGCTGCGCAGACCGGGACCGGCAAGACCGCCGCTTTCTCGCTGCCCCTGCTGCAGCGCCTGCTCAAGCACGAAAACGCCTCGACCTCGCCTGCGCGTCACCCCGTGCGCGCCCTGGTGCTGCTGCCCACCCGCGAGCTGGCCGACCAGGTGGCCCAGCAGGTCAAGCTGTATGCCAAGCACACCCAGCTGCGCAGCACCGTGGTGTTTGGCGGCATCGACATGAAGCCGCAAACGGCCGAGCTGAAAAAAGGCGTGGAGGTGCTGGTGGCCACCCCGGGCCGGCTGCTCGATCACATCGAGGCCAAGAACGCGGTGCTCAACCAGGTCGAATATGTGGTGCTCGATGAGGCCGACCGCATGCTCGACATCGGCTTCCTGCCCGATCTGCAGCGCATCCTGAGCTACCTGCCCAAGCAGCGCACCACGCTGCTGTTCTCGGCCACCTTCTCGCCCGAGATCAAGCGACTGGCCAACAGCTACCTCAACGACCCGATCACCATCGAGGTCGCACGCCCCAACGAAACCGCCTCGACCGTCGAGCAGCGCTTCATCAGCGCCTCCGACGACGACAAGCGCCGTGCCATCCGCCAGATCCTGCGCCAGCGCGATCTGCGCCAGGCCTTTGTCTTCGTCAACAGCAAGCTGGGCTGCGCCCGCCTGGCGCGCGCCCTTGAGCGCGACGGCCTCAAGACCTCGGCCCTGCACGGCGACAAAAGCCAGGACGAGCGCCTGAAGTCGCTCGACGCCTTCAAGCGCGGCGAGGTCGACCTGCTGGTTTGCACCGACGTGGCCGCCCGCGGCCTGGACATCAAGGATGTGCCGGCGGTCTTCAACTACGACGTGCCCTTCAATGCCGAAGACTATGTGCACCGCATCGGCCGCACCGGCCGCGCAGGGGCCACCGGTTTGGCGGTGACGCTGGTGTCGGGCTCGGACACCCGCCTGGTGGCCGACATTGAAAAGTTGATCAAGAAGAAGATCGAGGTCGAGGCCATCGAGTGGGACGACGAGCGCCCGCGCGGCCGCATCAACGACGGGCGTCGCCACTGGCGTGGCGAAGACGGCGAGGAAGCTCCTCGTGGCGAGCGCTTCGAACGGCCCGAGCGCGCCCCGCGCCCCGACCGGGCGCCCCGTGCCCCGTCCGCCCCGCGCGATCCCTTCTTTGACCAACCCTACGAGGCCCCGAGCCTGCCCGAAGGCCAGGCCCCGGTCTGGGAGGCGGCACGCACGGCGGCCCAGCCCGCGCGAGCCATCTCGGCCAACATCAAGCCGCGTCGCAAGGTCGCAGCCCTGTTCAAGTCCTCCGACCCGGTCTGAGGATCCGCGCGGCCCGGCTGGCCGACCTGGGCAGCGCGCCCAGAAAAGGGATGGGCTTTACGTTTGGGACGTGCAGGTGCGGTAACGCCCTGTCACAATCATCGCCATGAATGCGCGACACGTCACCCCGAAGATGCCGACCCAAGCGGCCCCCCAAGCCTTGTGCACCGCAGCCCTGTTGTTGGGCCTGCTCGGTGCGCACGCCGCCCGGGCCCAATCGCCTGCACCGGCGGCACCCGCGGCCGATATGGGCACCATCGAGGTTCAGGGTCAGCGCGACAACGACCAGATTCGGCGCGAGCAATCGTCCGCCAGCAAGATCGTCATCGGCCGCGAGGAGATCGAGCGTCAGGGCGATGCCACGGTGGGCGAGGTCTTGCGCCGCTTGCCGGGCGTGACGGTGCAGGGCGCACCTGGCCGGGGCGGCGCCATCCGCATGCGTGGTCTGGGCGGCGGCTACACCCAGATCCTGCTCGATGGCGAGCGCGTTCCGCCGGGTTTCTCCATTGACAGCCTGACCCCAGCCCAGATCGAGCGCATTGAGGTGCAACGTGCCCCCACCGCCGACACCGGCGCGCGCGCGGTGGCGGGCACCATCAACATCATTTTGCGCGAGGGCCGGCGCAACACCCCCGATGACCTGCAACTGGGTGCCAGCTTGCAGCATGACAACGGCACGGGCACGCTCAGCTGGGTGCACAACCTGCGCACCGAAGGCATGACCGGTACGTTCAGCGTCAACGCCTCACAAGGCAAACGCCCCGACGAAAACTCCGCGCAGACCCAGTTCCGCGACGACCAGCAAAACTGGCAGGGCGAACGTGAAGAGGTGTTCCTCAGCGACCGCCGAGCGGTGCATGCCAACGCGCGCTTGCAGTGGCGTGGCGAGCAGGGCCGCACCCTGACCCTGATGCCGTTTGTGGTGGCGTCCGATTACAGCAGCCGCAGCGACGTGACGGTGCAGCGCACCGGCACCTACTTGGTCGATGGGGTGCCCACGACCGGTACCCAGCGCAACAGCGCCACCACCCAGACCGACAGCCGGTTTGGCATGCTGCGCCTCAACGGGGTTTGGGCCCAGCGGCTGAGCAGCGACGACCGCCTCGAACTGCGCTTTGGTGTGGGGCAATCGAGCTACGACATGGCGCGCCAGACAAACGCCCGCACCAACGGCCCCTTGCTGGTCAACCGCCAAGAAACGCAGGATTTCAGCGACGACTCCTGGAACCTCACGGGCAAATGGACCCGCATCATTGGCGAAGGCCACCAGTGGGTGAGCGGCCTCGAGCTCGAAGGCGTCAAGCGCCTTGAACGTGGCGGCAGCGCCGAGGTGGAAGACGGCGGCGATTTGCAAGCGAGCAGCCAGCGCTGGGCCATCTACACCCAGGACGAGTTCCGCATCAACCCCAATTGGTCGGCCTATGCCGGCTTGCGCCACGAAAACATCACCACCGAGGGCACGCTGGGCGATGCCCTCAAGCGCAACGAAAGCAGTGTGACCACCCCGCTGCTGCATGCCCTCTACAAACCCGACCCCAAGCGCCGCGACCAGATTCGCATGAGCCTGACGCGCAGCTACAAAACGCCCACCCTGTACAACCTGATTGCGCGTTATGTGCCCTCCATTTTGGAGAACAGCGCCACCCGTCCCGACCGGGTCGGCAACCCCGACCTCAAGCCCGAACTCTCCACGGGTGTGGACGTGGCCTTTGAGCGCTACCTCGACGGGGGCGGCGTGCTCAGCGCCAATGTCTTCCACCGCCGCTTGACCGATCACATCCGCTACACCACCGGTCTGGAAACCCAGATGGTGGGCGGCGTGACCGAGCAACGCTGGGTGTCGCGCCCCACCAATGTGGGCCAGGCGTGGACGCAGGGCCTGGAGCTCGAGGCCAAGTTCCGCCTGAACCAACTCTTGCCCGAGGCCCCGGCCATCGACATCCGCAGCAACGCCAGCTTCTTCCGCTCACGCGTGCTGAGCGTGCCCGGCCCCAACAACCGGCTCGACCAGCAGCCGGACATGACCGCCAACCTGGGCGCCGATTACCGCCTGCGCGGCATGCCGCTGACCCTGGG
>JACCDT010147261.1_pt1 | contig 18356 bp, 15 predicted proteins | sample 7446291 | NCBI WGS metagenome assembly JACCDT01 (sample SAMN15323446, study PRJNA562643) | freshwater metagenome | isolation source: river surface water | place: USA:Blue River Watershed | collected 2017-08-17 | reverse complement strand
CCTCCTTGTCTAATACCCATAAAACATTTGAGTTACTTATTACATTATTGTAGAATTTGAAGTCATCAGTTGTAGACCATGTCCAAACAACTGCTCCATATGAATTTAATATTAAATTATGATGCATTGAAGAATTATCTGCTTTATTATTCCACATGACTACTGCGTCTTTCACTCCATAGAAAACACAATGATCTACATTTAAGTTACTCCCGTTTGCTAAAATTCCCAAATGATTTGGAAGTGCAAATTTATTACCTAAAAAAAGACATTGTGTTACATTTAAATCTGTTAAATTATTTCCTTCCCAAACTATTGGGTAGTTTCTAATAAGTACATCTTTTTTGGGATTTTCATGGACTGGTTCTCCTAAAATCTTCAAACCTTGAATAGTTACATGGCTTGCATTTATCTCAATTCCATAGTTTGCACCATCTGTAACTTCATTTTTATCATTTTTTTCTAATTTAAAGGGCATTGTTGAAACAATAATTGGCATTTTCCCAGGTGCCCAATCTAAGTCGTTTGGTAATACTTCAGAACGAAGGACAAGTCGGTTTTCTTTATTCAATTCCCTGTTTTTAGGGTTAAATTTTGCGGTTTCGTACAATCCGTAAGTTCCTTCAGATAGAATTATAGTAACACTTCCTTTCCCGTCAAGTTCATTCACTCGTTTTGCGGCTTCGGTGAGCGTTTTTAATGGATATTTACTAGTCCCATTTGCAGTATCATTTCCAATATTTGTATTTACATGAAATTCAATTGAAGAAATTACCTGTGCGTTTACTTTTATTAAAACCGTTAGTAGAAGAATCGAAATCCAAAATTTTATTTTCATAAATATTATTTTTATTCAAAGTTATCAACACTAGTGTATATTTGTTACTGAATTAATGAAAACAAGTAACCAAATGGTAACTACTATTTTAACATCTAGAATTATTGACAATCCTTTAAATTGTCCCGTGACAAGAGCTATGAGTATAATTGGCGGGAAGTGGAAGCCGATAATAATTAATTGTATTGGAGAGAGAACTATTCGTTTTGGAAAATTAAACCAAATTATACCTGCAATTTCTAATAAAGTACTGGCAAATGAATTAAAAGAATTAGAGTTATTTGGTTTGATTAAAAGAAAAGAATACAAGGAATTACCTCCAAGAGTTGAGTACGCACTAACAAATGCTGGTAAGACTTTAATACCAATTTTACATGAATTAGCAAATTGGGGTAATAGCCAAACTGCAAAGAAGATTATAAAATAAAAGTGTTTTCGTAATTGTAGTTTTAAATTTTGTTATGATCTAATTACTTTTTAATAAACCTATACAAAAATGGTGCCTTATTTTGTGCGCCTGTATATTTCTTTTCCAACCTCTCTAAGACATTTAAGTCTAATATTTTTTTCTGGAAGTTATTTCTTGCAAATGGTTTATCATAGATTGTTTCGTATAATTCTTGAACATCTTTCATGGTAAATGTTTCAGGCAAAAGGTTGAAACCTATTATTTTTTCGTCAAGATTACTTCTTAATGCATGTAAAGCGTGATCAATAATTTCTTTATGATCATGTGTTAATGCAGGAAGATCTTTAATTTTCTTCCATTCAATTTTCTCTTCTAATTCGCCAGGAATTGGTTTCACTTTATTGATATCAACCAATGCATAAAATCCAATACAAACAAATCTATCTGTCATCCAATGTATAGTTGCTTCATCAAATTCTATTGCGTCGTATTTTTTTAAATCTTTTTTTATTTGAGATCTATGTTCACTTTTAATAATTCTATTTTCGTTTCCAAAAACCCTGAATTGTTCAAGATAAATATTATTCAAAGATGTCCTTTCTTTAAGAATCCTGGAAGCGGCTTTTTCGATACTTTCAGTCTTTAAAATATAACCGCCAGGCAAACCCCACAGATTATTTCCGTATTTAAATTTGGAGACCAGTACTTTTAGTTCCTTATTGTGAAATCCAAATATGACACAGTCAATGGATAACTGAGCGATATATTTATCTATTTTATTGTTTTTCATGATATTATAACATAAAGTTACATAATTCAGTATTTATTTATAAAATTTATTGTCTAAAAAATAGACAATAATAAAAAATATACTTAGATTTAGTTAATAATAAAAAGCCACATGAAAAAAATTACATTATTTTTTATACTCATTATTTCGTCAAATATACTGTTGGCGCAAGGTTCAGACTCTTTAAATATTTATAAAGTGATCGAAAAGGAAGGGCTGTCTTGGAGAAATGGTGATTTGCAAGGGTTTAAATCTAGTTGGTTAGTCAGACCTTATGGTGGAATCTATATTTCAACTACAGATGGTAAATTTTTGGAGGTTGATGTTGCTAGAATGGCCAATGTAAAACAAGAAATGATTGGCAGTGGTGGATTATCTATACATACAAACCATCAATTTAAAATAAGTGGTAATACTGCATGGGTAAGTCATGATCAGGTTGCCATTGATAAATATGGAAAAGCTTCAAAGTCAAAAGAAGTGAGATTTCTTGAAAAAGATAATAAACAATGGAAATTGATTGGTCAATCAGTTCATATGATTAATGAATTGAAGAAACAAAATGATACAGTAAGTTACATCCAAACTGTAAATATTGAGACTAATGAAATTGAAACTATTGCAAGTTTGAAAGGACATTATGAAGCGCCCAACTGGCATCCTGAAAATTATTTAATTTTAAATACCTATGGGAAACTGATAAAATTAGATTTAAAATCAAAAATAATTAAAACTATAAACACTGCTTTTGCAGACAATTCTAATAATGATCATGGTATTTCTCCAGATAAAAAATCCTTAGTGATAAGTAATTTTGATACATTAGATATGGCGCATGGAACTTATGTATCTAAAATATATACCTTACCAATAGAAGGAGGAACTCCAAAATTGATCACAAAAAACACGCCATCTTTTTGGCATGGATGGAGCCCTGATGGTAAAACACTAGCTTATTGTGCTCAGAGAAATGGGAATTTTGATATATACACCATTCCTGCTGTGGGTGGTGAAGAGACTAGATTAACAAGCACTGAAGGCCTAGATGATGGTCCAGAATATTCTCCTGATGGAAAGTATATCTATTTTAATTCATATAGAACTGGCCATATGCAAATTTGGAGAATGTTGGCAGATGGAAGTCATCCTGAGCAAATAACTTTTGATGAAAATTCTAACTGGTTTGCCCACCCCTCACCTGATAATAAATGGTTAGTATATATCTCTTATCAGTCAGATGAAAAACAGAGCCATTTATTTGGGAGACAAGTAAAACTTAAATTAATGGATATTCAATCTAAAGTTATTAAAGATATTACTCCAGTCTTTTTTGGCGGACAAGGAACTATCAATGTTCCATCTTGGAGTTCAGATAGTAAAAAAGTTGCTTTCGTAAGTTATTCAATCAATTAAAAATATTTAAAATGAAAAAAGACAATCATAATTCAAGAAGAAAATTTTTACAACAAATTGGAGCAACAAGTTTAATTGCTGCTGCATCTCCATTAAGTTCTTTTGCTGCACAGGCCAAAGCAGAAGAAAGAATTTTAAGATATGATAAAAAAATTGGCTCTAATGACAGGGTTAGAATTGGTGTTATAGGGTATGGCGTACAAGGTCATTTTGATTTGGCAACTGCATTAAAGGTGCCTGGTGTTGAGTTGGCTGGTATATGTGATTTATATAATGGACGACTTGAAAATGCAAAAGAGCAATTTGGCAAAGAATTGTATACTACAAATAATTACATGGACTTGTTAGATAGAAAAGATATAGATGCAGTTTTGGTTTGTACAACTGATGTATGGCATGCTAGAATTACTATAGATGCTTTAAGAAAAGGAAAGCATGTTTATTGTGAAAAACCAATGGTGTACAAAATAAGTGAAGGTTATCCGGTAATGGAAGCTGCTAAAAAATATGGTAAAGTATTACAAGTTGGAAGTCAAAGAGTAAGCAGCATTGGTTATGCTAAAGCAAAAGAATTGTTGGCTGCCGGTGAGATTGGTAAATTGAATATGGTAAATGCTGTATATGATCGCCAAAGTTCTATTGGTGCATGGGAGTATACCATACCAAAAGATGCTAATGCAATGACCACAAATTGGGATAAATTTATTGAGGTTACTGAAAAAATGAATTTTGATGCAAAGAAATTTTTTTGGTGGAGAGCATTTAAAGAAGTGGGAACTGGAGTTGCCGGAGACTTATTTATTCATTTACTAAGTGGCACTCATTTTATGACCAACTCGCTGGGCCCAGAAACCATTTATAGTACAGGACAATTTAGCTATTGGAATGATGGCAGAAATATGCCTGATGTAATGTCTGGTGTAATGCAATATCCAAAAGCTAAAGAACATGATGCTTTTCAAATGACTTTGCAAGTTAATTTTATAAGTGGTACAGGTGGACAAGAGATTATAAAATTAGTAGGTTCTGAAGGTACAATTGAAGTTAATGGGAATAATTTGACCATTAAACATAGCTTAATGCCTGAAGCTCCTGGATTCGGGGGTTATGATTCTTTATTTACATTCTCTAAGTCAATGCAAGATGAAATGCAAAAAGATTATAATGCAAAATGGAATAGTGATCAAAGAAAAAAGAAAACTAAAGAAGATATTCTATTCAAAGCTCCAGAAGGTTATAATGATCATTTAGATCATTTTACTAACTTCTTTGATTCTGTAAGAACAGGTAAGCAAGTAGTTGAAGATGCTACATTTGGTTTCAGAGCAGCAGCTCCTGCACTATCTTGTAATGAAAGTTACTTTACTAAAAAAATTGTTCAGTGGGATCCTGTTGAAATGAAATTGAAGTAAGAATAAACAAGTGAGGTCAACTATAGGATAATATTGTTTAAATTACAGTATGAAAATTACTACTAAACTTATTTTACTACAAATATGTAGTCTATTTTTATTGTCTCAAAATACAATTGCTTCAGAGAAATCTAATAAGCCAAGAATTATTATAACAGCCGACCCGGAGTTGGATGACAATAATTCATTGATTCGCTTTTTATTATATAGCTCAGAGTTTAATGTAGAGGGTTTGATATATACAAGTAGTCAGTTTCATTGGAAAGGAGATGGAAAGGGTACTAAATTTATGGTGCCAGGAAGAGAGTATACTAAATATGGTTTGAACTTATGTCCTTGTACATCATATAGATGGAGAGAAGACGAGCGTTTTATTGATGAGGCTGTGGAAGCATATGAAAAAGTATATCCCAATTTAAAAATACATAACCCTGCATATCCAACACCTGACTATTTAAAATCAAAAGTAAAATTTGGTAATATTGAATTTGAAGGGGATTATTCAAAAGATACAGAGGGTTCAAATTTGATTAAATCAGTTTTATTAGACAATATTGCTGGCCCGGTATATGTTACAGCATGGGGAGGGCAGAGTACTATAGCAAGGGCACTTAAATCCATACAAGATCAATATAGTACTTCAGCTAATTGGTCAATGATTAAGAAGAAAGTAACAGAGAAATTAGTGATTTTACCTTCTGGTGAACAAGACCACACTTATGCAACTTATATTAAACCAAATTGGCCTGGAATAGATTATAGACAGTATAAGAGCGGACCTAATTATGGTTATGGTGCACAGCTAGTAGCCAATGCAGAAAATGCACCATTGCTTACAAGTGAATGGATGAGTAAAAATATTACCTCCAAGGGACCATTAGGTAGTATTTATAGAGTTTGGGGAGATGGAAAACAAATGGTAAAAAATGACCCCTTTGATTATTTTGGTTTAGATGGGTATACAAATGAAGCATTGAAAAAGATGGGCTATATCGTTTGGATGCCAAAGCAAGAGAAAGGCTCGTGGTTGGGTGAAGGGGATACAGGTACTTTTATGAATATTATTTCAAATGGGTTAGAGTCAGATATAAAAGAAACTGCTGGAGGATGGGGAGGAAGGCCATTTGTTCCGGATCCGGCAACTTATATAGATCCTTTTAGTAATGACACTACAAAAGTAAAAGCATTGGTTATCTCAGAAGATTATTTAAAAAAACAAGCAGAACTAAAGGAGAATGAAATTCCTTTTCCTAATTTTTTCCCTGCTGCACAAAATGATTTTGCAACAAGAATGAATTGGGCTGTGACAAATAATTTTAATCAAGCAAACCACGAACCTTTAGTTGAAATTAATGGACCAAAGGAAATATATGTAAAACCAGGGGATAAAATTCAACTAAAGGCATTTGTAAAAGATCCTGATGGAGATGATTATACTATCAAATGGTGGCAATTTAAAAAGAGTGGTACTACTCCTACTTTGCAAATTACAAATGTGCACACGCTGAATGCAACTATTGAAGTGCCAAGCAATATTTCTTCAAAAGAAAGAATGAAAATAGTTGTCGAAGTGACAGATAAAGGCAAAATTCCTTTAACTAGGTACCAGGTTGTACAATTGGAATTTCAATAATAAATGGAGTATAAAATGTTATTGATATAAAATTTATTTCCCCACTCTATTTTGCAAACTTTGAGGGTATCTTGCTCCTTGAATAGTGATTTTTGTAGCAGCGTTTTCAATGTTCGCCAAATCTGCCTTGCTTAATTGAATTGAAGCTCCGCCTAAATTTTCAATTAGTCTATGTTCTTTAGTAGTACCTGGAATAGGTACTATCCAAGGTTTTTGTGCTAATAACCATGCCAATGCAATTTGAGAAGGTGTTGCATTTTTTTCTGTAGCAATTTGTTTTACAAAATCAACAAATACTTGATTAGCTTTTCTGTTGTCTTCAGTAAATCTTGGCACTACATTTCTAAAATCTGTAGGATCAAATTGAGTACTAGCATTGATGGCACCAGTTAAAAAACCTTTACCTAGTGGACTAAAAGGAACAAATCCAATGCCTAGTTCTTCTAAAGTTGGTAAAATTTCTTGCTCAGGTTCTCTCCACCATAAAGAATATTCACTTTGTAAGGCAGTTAAAGGTTGAACAGCATGTGCGCGACGAATAGTTGCGGCCCCAGCTTCAGACATACCAAAATGTTTTACTTTACCTTCTTGTATTAAATCTTTCACTGCACCGGCAACCTCTTCAATGGGTACATTAGGATCAACGCGATGTTGATAGTATAAATCAATTACATCTGTTTTTAATCTTTTTAATGCTGCTTCTGCAACAGCACGAATATTTTCAGGACGGCTATCCATTCCCTTATTTACATCCCCACCCACAAAGCCAAATTTTGTAGCAATCACTATTTCTTTTCTAAACGGGGCCAATGCTTCGCCCAATAATTCTTCATTCACAAAGGGGCCATATGCTTCAGCACTATCAAAGAAAGTTACCCCTAATTCAAAAGCTTTGTGAATTAATTGAATAGCTTCTTTTTTGTCTGTAGGTTTCCCATATCCATAACTCAATCCCATACAGCCTAATCCTAAAGCAGATACTTCTAAACCTGATTTTCCTAAAATTCTTTTTTGCATAAAATAGATTAATTCAAATTCATGAATTCTTTTGGGGTAGATCCAACTTGTTGCTTAAAGAACCTCGTAAAGTGTTGAGGGTATTTAAATCCAAGCTCATTGGCAATTTGATTCACAGATTTGTTAGACTCGTATAATTTTATTTTAGCCACTTCTATAATCTTGTTATGAATATATTCTTGTGCAGTTTTTCCTGTTGATTTTTTGATAAGGTCTCCGAAATAATTAGATGACAAATTCATTTCACTTGCACAAGCAGCAACAGATGGAAGGCCAATTTGATTTGGTTTTTCAGATTCGAAATAATCATTCAAGAATAGTTCAAATTTTTCTAGAATACCCTTATTTACATTTTCTCTTGTAATAAATTGTCTATCATAAAAGCGTTGACAATAATCCAAGAAGAGTTCAATATTTGCAACAATTAATTTCTTACTGTGTTTGTCAATGGGCTGCTTTAATTCAAATTCAATTTTTGAAAAGCAATCAAGTATAAGTTGTCGTTCATCATCTGACAAGTGAAGCGCTTCGTTTGATTCGTAATCAAAAAACTTATAATTACGAATATTTTTACCTAATGATGTTCCTAATAAAATATCCGAATGAAATACAAGTCCATGACCCATTGGCTGGTATGGTTCTATTGGTTTTTCCATAGTCATTACTTGTCCTGGTGCAAAAAAGGCAAGAGTGCCGGCTTGGTAATCATAGTAATGACGACCATATTTCATATCTCCACATTTCACATCCTTTAAATAAATACAAAACATGCCGTATTGGAATCTAACAGAACTGACATTCCCCCAGTCTCTAATACTTGCGTTTGAAAAATCAATAACAGTTACTAGAGGATTATAAGTTTTAGTGTTATTATCCTTGTTGTAATCATTTATATTATTGATTGCATATATTTTTTCCATAAGACTAATTTGTCTTCAAAAATACCTTTTAAAACAATAAATCAAATTCTAATCTATTTAAATCAGTAAAAATGGTAGAAATCTCATGAATGGATATACTTCATTCAATTTTATTAAGTCTAATTTACACTTTATTGAATCAGATAAATTAACAATCAATCATACAATGAAAAAATTATTATTATTTGCAATGTTCCTAGTTGCTTTTTTTCAAACAAAAGCACAGGGTCAATCAGCTATTACAAACTCATTAGTTCTAAAAGTCGAAGGAGGATCTATTAAAGGCTTAATAAATCAAGATGTAGTTTCCTATAAAGGAATTCCTTTTGCAGCGCCACCAGTGGGTCAGTTGCGATGGAGGGCGCCGCAACCAGTGATTGCATGGGATGGTGTTCGTGATGCATCTAATTTTGGTAAAGATTGTGCTCAAGCTGCTTTTGGACCCAATGCGGATTCTATATCCAAAACCTCTTCTGAAGATTGCTTATGCTTAAATGTATGGGCTCCTTCAAAAAATAATTCAACAAAAAAACTACCAGTAATGGTTTGGATACATGGTGGGGCATTTATGTTTGGAAGTGGTGCTCAACAAGATTTTTCGGGTGAAAAATTTGCCAAACAAGGGGTTATTTTAGTAACAATCAATTATAGATTAGGAAGACTTGGATTTTTTGCTTTCCCTGCCTTAACAAAAGAACAACCTAAAGAGTTTAAAGGCAATTATGCTTATATGGATCAAATTGCTGCATTAAAATGGGTAAAGAATAACATTGCTGCATTTGGAGGAGATCCAAATAATGTAACCATTTTTGGAGAGTCTGCAGGTGGTGTTTCAGTGCAATCCTTAATTTCAATTCCATCTGCAAAAGGTCTTTTCCAAAAGGGAATTATTGAATCTGGTGGAGGTAGGGATGGTGTTTTAACGGGAAGACCGATCAATAAAGAAAATGCAGATTCTTATTATCCAGTTTCTGCTGAAACGATTGGCGTAAATTTTGCAAAAAGATATGGTATAACTGAAACGGATGAAAATGGTTTAGCAAAATTAAGAACACTAACTGTTTCACAAATTATTGACAAAGGACAAGAGAGAGATGCAAGTTCAGGCGCCACAACCTATGCTGGACCTATCTTAGATGGCAAACTTGTTGTAGAAACTGCACAATCTTTTTATAATTCAAATAAGCCATCCAATGTATCTGTTATGATTGGATCTAATAGTGCAGAAGTTCCAGCAGGATTTGTAAATGCCCAAAACAAAGACGAATTATTTTCGCTCTTTGGTAAAATGAAAGAAGAAGCAAAGCAGGTTTATGACGAAGATGGAAAAACGGAGTTTGGTCAAATTTTATCCATGGTGAATACCGATAAGGTGTGGGCTGAGCCTGCAAAATTTACAGCCAATGCAATAACTAATAAAGGGGGTAATGCTTATGTCTATTTATTCTCTTATATTTCTCCATCCATGAAACAATATATGCGTTACGGCGCTGCTCATGCTTCAGAAATATCCTATGTGTTTGACAACCTAAGATCAAGAAATAATGATCCTGTAAATGAAACGGAAAAGGCTGTAGCAACAATGATGAATACCTATTGGGCTAATTTTGCGAAATATGGTAATCCAAATGGAGCGGGTTTAGCAAAGTGGCCTAAATATTCAACAGGCACAGATGAATTAATTGAATTTTTGGGTGATGGAACAGCCATTGGAAAAGCTAATCCTAAAAAGAAAAGATTGGATTTAATTCAAAAAGCAGTTGAGTCTGGGAATTTGCATTAGACAAATACTAGCAAAAGGTAAAAATGGTAGAATTTGCAGTTATTTATATAATATCAAAATAGTAGAAAAATTGATCTTTGCACTTTAAAATATTCAACATGAAAAAAACACTAGGATTTCTATTAACCATTGTGGCTTTGATAAATAGCAATGTAATCAAAGCACAAGATAACTCTATCTTTATTTTAGGAGAGAAAAACAACAATACACACAATACTGGATCAGTGTGGCTAAAAGAGATCAGTACACCTGACAGTGTTTTTGAATTTGGAATGGCTTTTGCAAGTTTTGCACCCAATGCTAAACTGGATTGGCATATGCATCCAGGTGGCCAAATTTTAATCATTACAAATGGCATTGGTTATTATCAAGAAAAAGGAATGCCAAGACAGGTAGTTCGTAAAGGAGATATTATCAAATGTGCTCCCAATGTATTGCATTGGCATGGATCTACTCCTAATACCGGGTTTTCTTATATAGCTAGTTCTCCATCTCAAAAAGGTAAAACTATTTGGAAAGAGCCAGTAGACGAGAAAGAATACAATGTGATAGACCCGTCAGTTCCAACTGCCAATACTTTAGAGCAAACAATTAAAGCTTTATCGAAGAAAAAATGGGATTGGATGTCTGCAAAAAATGCCGATTCTTTAAGCGTTTTGTTTGACGAAAAGTGTGAATTTGTGCATATGGGTGGAACATGGGGTAAGGAAAGAGAAGTGGATATTATTAAAGGAGGTTTTATTTGGTACAAGAAAGCTGAAGTTTATAGCACTTCTGTTAAGTTTTATGGAAATACGGCTATTGTATTGAGTGACATTGACTTAGTAGCTGTGGTAGGGGGCAAAGATGCGATCAACCCATTTATGGTTACAGAAGTTTATGTAAATGAGGGTGGCTCATGGAAGCTTGGACAGCTTACTTTTTCACATTTGGCTAGACCTTTGAAGTTGCCAAAATAAAAGGTTGACCATTTATCAAATTGTTTAAAAAAGATAAATTTTTACCCAAATAAATGGGTTAATTTTAAAGGGAAATGAAATTGCTTCATTCAAGTATAAAAACTGCTATATGTCAAAATTTAATTTAAAAGTAAACGGTAAAAATCACGAGGTGGATGTAGATCCAACTACCCCAGTATTGTGGGTATTAAGAGATCATTTAAATCTAATCGGTACTAAATATGGATGTGGAGTTGGTTCTTGTGGCGCATGTACAATCCATTTAAATGGTCGTGCTCTAAAATCATGTCAATTACCTGTATCAGCAGTGGGTACTCAACCTATCACAACTATTGAAGGAGTTGTTGCTGAAGTTGGTGAAATGCATCCTGTACAAAAAGCATGGTTAGAATTAGATGTTGCACAATGTGGTTATTGTCAAACTGGACAAATTATGGCAGCAGTAGCTTTATTAAAAACAAAGCCAAACCCAACAGAAGAGGAAATCGAATCAGCAATGAGTGGAAATATTTGTCGTTGTGGAACTTATGTAAGAATCAAAGCAGCTATTCAACAAGCAGCAAAATCATCAACCAAATAAAATTGTAAAAAAATGGAAAAGTCAACAAATCAACAAAGCAGACGCTCATTCCTGAAAGTTACATCTTTAACTGGTGGCGGAATGATGATTGGATTTAGCTGGTTAGCTAATTTAGTACCTAATGAAGCGTTAGCAACAGCAGCAAATGCAAATGATTGGGTAGAGCTTACTGGATTTATTAAAATTACACCTGACAATCAAGTAAAAATATTTAACCCTAACCCAGAATTTGGAACCAATGTAATGACATCATTACCAATGATGGTGAATGAAGAATTACAAGCAGATTGGTCTAAAGTAATCGTGGAAATGGGTGATTATGATACACCAAGATTCAAGAGTCAATTTACTGGAGGTAGTAGAGGTATGGCTCAAGGATGGAAGCCATTAAGAACTGCGGGTGCTACTGCAAGAATGATGTTAATGCAAGCAGCAGCCAACGAATGGAATGTTCCAGTAGCAGAATTAACAGTAGCTAATGGGGTGGTGTCACATAAAGCATCTAATAGATCTGCTAATTTTGGAGCATTAGCAACAGCCGCTTCAAAATTAACTGCACCCACTAATGTAGAATTAAAAAAGAATTCAGCGTTTTCTTTAATTGGTACTCCGCAAAAAAATAAAGTAGGTAAAGAAATAGTTTCAGGACATTCTTTATTTACAATGGATTATAAGCATGAGGGAATGTTGATTGCTATGGCAATACATCCGCCAGCTTTTGGTATGACATTAAAATCTTTTGATGCAACAGAGGCGTTAAAAATGCCAGGAATTAAGAGTGTATTTGATATACAAGTTTATAAAGATGGATATAAAAGAGCTGCTTTTGATACAAGAGCATTCAATAAATTAGTTGTAGTGGTAGGTAATTCTACATGGGAAGTAATGAATGCAAGAAAAAAAGTGAATATTCAATGGATACCTACTGAACCTACTAAAGAAATTGTTGCTGCTTGGGGTGGTCAAAGAGAAGAAACTGTACCTGCTGGTTTAGAAAGCACAGATGAGCATATGAAACAAATGTATGCTATGCAACAAAAGCCAGCAAGATTATTAAGAAAAGACGGAGATCCTGAAACTGCTTTTGCAAAAGCTGCTAAAGTGATTGAAAAAACTTACTCTGCACCTTTCTTATCACATAATCCAATGGAGCCAATTAGTTGTTTTGCACATATCACTGATGAGAAAGCATATTTTGTTGCACCTATTCAGATTCCTGAAATGATGAAGCAAAATATTGTAAGCAATTTGGGTATTCCTGCTGATAAGATTGAAATGAAATTAACTAGAATGGGTGGTGGTTTTGGAAGAAGAGCATATGGCCACTATATTGTTGAAGCTGGATTGATTTCACAAAAAATAAAAGCGCCAGTAAAATTAATTTACACAAGAGAAGATGATATGACCAATGGTATTTATCGTCCAACTTATATGGTTACTTACAAAGCTGCTATAGATGCCAATAATAATGTAACAGCTATCTCTATAAAAGGAGGTGGTATTCCAGAAAGCGCTATTCATGAAAACCGTTTCCCTGCTGGTGCTTTTGAAAACTATATTGCAGAGGGATGGGATATTCCTTCTAATTTAACAGTTGGTGCTTTTAGGGCGCCAGGTTCTAACTTTATAGCTTCTGCTGAGCAAAGTTTCTTGGATGAATTAGCTGAAACAATCGGTAAAGATCCACTTGATTATCGCTTAGAGTTATTAAGAAAAGCTAAAGCAAATCCAGTGGGTAAGAGAAATGATTATGATGCAGATAGATATATTGCTGTATTGGAATTGGTGAAAGAAAAATCCAATTGGGCTGCAAGACCTAAAAATGCAAGAAGAGGTGTGGCAGCTTATTTTTGCCATAGTTCTTATGCTGCACATGTGGTAGATGTGACTATGAAAGATGGCCAACCGGTAATCGATAAAGTTGTTTCTGCTATAGATTGCGGTGTTATTGTGAATCCAGAGGGTGCTGTAAACATGGTAGAAGGTGCTGTAGTTGATGGTATTGGTAATGCTTTATATGGTGGCATGAGAATAGAGAAAGGTGTTCCAATGCAAAAGAATTTAAATCAATACAGAATTATCAGACATAAGGAAGCTCCTAAAAAAATCGAAGTACATTTTGTTCAAAATAATTTTGATCCAACAGGTTTAGGGGAACCTCCATTCCCACCAGTATTTGGAGCATTAGCAAATGCATTGTATAAGGCTACAGGAAAGCGTTTATACAATCAACCTTATTTGAACGAATTAAATAAAAGCTAAAAAATTTAAATCTTTAACTCATTAAAAAAGATTGCTTAGGCAGTCTTTTTTAATTAATATTCAAATCAATTAAAATGAAAAAAGCAATATTTTTTATTTCTCTTGCAATGATGGCCTTGGTAAGTCAATCTTTTAAACAAGCTAATTCTAATAGTTTGTCAAATGGTAAAAATGTATATGAGACTTATTGTATGTCTTGTCATATGGACAATGGTGCTGGTGTGCCTGGGGCATTCCCATCATTGGTTAAAACAGGTAATTTGGCCGATAAAAATAGATTAGTGAAAGTTATTTTACAAGGTGTTCGTGGTCCAATTAATGTAAAAGGAACGAAATATGATGGAGAAATGGCTAGTATTAGTTTATCTGATAAAGAAACTGCTGATGTAATCAATTATATTCGAAATTCTTGGGGTAATAAAGCACCCATGATCACTGTTGCAGAAGTAGCGGCTGCTAAAAAAGCGGTAGTAAAAGGTTATCAACCTTATTAAACATATAGTAAATGAAAGAACTGGTTGAAATAATTCGTGCCTACGACCAAGCCAAAAAAAATGCAATGCAAACAGTTTTGGCTACAGTTGTTCATGTAGACGGCTCGTCTTATAGAAGACCAGGTGCGAGAATGTTGGTTTTGGAATCCGGATTAATGATTGGCGCAATAAGTGGTGGATGTTTGGAAGGTGATGCGCTAAAAAAAGCTTTATTAACTTTTACGGATCGAACTACAAGGTTAATTACTTATGATACTAGCAATGAAGATGATGCTACTGTGGGAATACAACTAGGATGCGAAGGCGTTATTCAAGTATTATTTGAGTTCATAAACCATAGCCAAGAAAACAATCCTATTGAACTTATAAGAAAAGCTTGTAACAATAGACAAAAAGCAGTGCTTGTCACATTATTTGATGTACAAGACAAAAAAAATCCTTTAATGGGAACTACTTGTTTATTGGACGAACAAGAACATTTTGAATCTACTTTAGCTTTAGATATCAACAAAAGTATTTTAGTTGATGCTCGACAAGTGTTAACAAACGCAAGTGCACATTTTAGTCAGTATAAAATGGGAGAAAAATCTGTCCAGGCATTTTTTGATTATATACAACCATCTATTTCCATTGTAATCGTTGGGGCTGGTAATGATGCTATACCTTTGTCACAAATGGCGGATTTGTTAGGATGGGAAGTGAAAGTAGTAGACGGAAGGAATACACATGCTAAACAAGATAGATTTATTAGTGCTTGTCAAGTTTTGGTGAGTAAACCAGAAAAAGTGTTAGAACAAATAAAAATAGACAATCGTACTTGTTTTGTTTTAATGACCCATAATTATCAATACGATTTACAAATGCTTAAAGCATTATTGCCATTGGGTCTTCCTTATATTGGTTTATTGGGTCCCAAAAAGAAATTAGAAAAGGCATTAAATGAATTGGCAGAACAAGGATATGTTCCTACGGAAGCACAATTAGCAAATGTATATGGTCCAACTGGATTAGATTTAGGGGCAGAAACAGCAGAAGAAATTGCAAGTAGTATTATTGCTGAGATACAAATGGTATTGAATAGAAAAGAAGGTATTCAACTAAGAAATAAAAATACACCCATTCATCAATAATGGATACTTTGCATCAATATAAAATTGACAACTGCGCTGTAGTGATTATTGCTGCAGGAGAAAGCAAGCGTTTAGGTTCTCCAAAACAGTTATTATTATTGGATAAGGATTCCATGTTGAATAGGTTGATTAAAATGGTGCAAAAAGCAGTTGATTTTCCTATCTATTTAGTTTTAGGGGCAAATGCGGAAAAAATAAAAGCACAATTGCCTAATGTAAGCTTGAAAATTGTTGAAAATACTGAATGGCAGGAGGGTATGGGAAGTTCAATTCGAATAGGCGTGCAAACAGTGATAGATAGTGCTAATAAACACGACGGAGTATTGATATTGGTTTGTGATCAACCTCATTTGTCCGAAACAGCAATAAAAGATTTGATATCACTACAAGCCAATAAAAAATCGGCTATCACAGCATCTTTTTATGCAAATATTGCTGGAACACCTGCATTATTTCATCAATCTGTTTTTTCAGACTTATTGGCATTAAAAGGAGATCAAGGAGCAAAAAGAATAATACAAGAAAGAGACCAAGAACTTGCTAAATTGCAGTTCGAGATGGGTGTATTAGATATTGATACACCAGAAGATTATCAACAATTACTGAAACAGGGGAGCAAGCAATGATAAAAGACAATTTTAATAGAGTACATGATTACTTAAGAATCTCCTTGACAGATAACTGCAATCTAAGATGCTTTTACTGCATGCCTGAAGAAGATTATCATTTTACACCTTCAAGTAAATTAATGCAGGCTGAAGAAATTGAAACAATAGCTGCAGTTTTTGTAAGAGAGGGTGTTAATAAAATAAGATTAACTGGCGGTGAGCCCTTGGTAAGAAAAGACTTTGCTAATATTTTAAAAAGATTGTCTACTCTTGGTGTCCAATTAACCATGACTACCAATGCAACAAGGTTACATGAATTTGTAGATGATATAAAAAATGCTGGAATTCAATCCTTAAATATTAGCTTGGATACATTGCAAAAAGACAGATTTATTTTAATGACCAAGCGTGACCAGCATGAACAAGTAATGCGTAATATTCAGTTAATGTTAGATAATGGCATTGGGGTTAAAGTGAATGTTGTGGCAATGAAAGGTGTTAATGATGAAGAGATCAATGATTTTGTTAGATGGACTAAAGACACACCTATTCATATAAGATTTATAGAGTTCATGCCTTTTGATGGCAACCAATGGAATAGCGATAAAGTAATTACACTGCAAGAAATATTAGATAAAGTCAAAACTGAATTTGATTTTTCTTCATTAGAGAGAAATGCACATGAAACTGCTAAGAATTATCAAGTAAATGGACATAAAGGAACTTTTGCAGTAATTAGTACAATGAGTGCACCATTTTGTGGCGATTGTAATAGAATGCGATTAACAGCTGATGGCAAAATGAAGAATTGTTTGTTCTCTACTTCAGAAACAGACATATTAACTGCTTTGAGAAATGGGGAAGATATAATCCCTTTAATTCATCAAAATATTTCCACTAAAAAAGAAGCACTAGGAGGACAATTCACTACAGATTTAGAAAAAATTGAAGCAAAGGACTTGCATAATAGAACTATGATAAGTATTGGAGGATAAAATTAATAAAGTACTCTATGGTAAGTGTAACTGAAGCAAAAACAATTATCAAGCAACATGTAACTTCTCTAAATTCAATAACATTGAATTTAGATGAAGCAATGGGTTATGTTATAAATGACGATATTATTTCTCCAATAAATGTTCCTTCCTTTGTTCAATCCTCTATGGATGGTTATGCTTTTGCGTTTGATGATTTAAAAAGTACGCCATCGTTGACAATTACAGCTACTATCCAAGCAGGTGATGCTTCTTCAAATAAAATCCGGAAAAATCAAGCCGTAAGAATATTTACTGGAGCACCATTACCAGAAGGGGCAGATACGGTCTTAATGCAAGAGAAAGCAAAAGCAGAAGGAGGTCAGCTATTTGTTTTAGATGACAAACTACAAAAAGGGACTAATTCAAGAAGTATTGGTGCAGATATAAAAGAAGGTGCAATTGCGGTAAAGAAGGGAACCATATTAACACCTGGTGCTATTGGCTTATTGGCTAGCTTGGGTATTACTCAAGTGTCGGTTGTAAGAAAACCTACTATCAATATTATCTTAACTGGTAATGAATTACAAGATATTGGCAAAAAATTGGCTCCTGGTCAAATTTATGAATCTAACTCTCATACCTTAAAAGCAGCATTAAGTAAGTTAGGAATCAAAGAGATCAATTTCTTAAAAGTTGCTGACAATTTAGAATCAGTTACGGGAGCTATTAAAGAATCACTTATCAAATTTGATCTGACTATTCTTACAGGAGGTATAAGTGTAGGTGATTATGATTTTGTTTTAGAAGCTTGTCAACAAAATAATGTTGAGCAGCTTTTTCATAAAGTAAAGCAGAAGCCCGGTAAGCCACTATATATTGGGAAAAAAGATGCAAAAATTGTTTGTGCTTTACCTGGTAATCCTGCATCTGTTTTATCTTGTTTTTATCAATACATAAGTATTGTATTAGATAAGTTATCAAATACATCATTAGAAATGAAAACTGTTCAAGCCAGCTTAACCAATACTTATGCAAAGCCTATTGGGTTAACTCATTTCTTAAAAGGTTTGTATAATCATGCCACCAATGAAGTTACTATATTAGAAGGGCAGGAATCTTTTAAGATGAGTG
>JACCDT010768821.1_pt1 | contig 18357 bp, 26 predicted proteins | sample 7446291 | NCBI WGS metagenome assembly JACCDT01 (sample SAMN15323446, study PRJNA562643) | freshwater metagenome | isolation source: river surface water | place: USA:Blue River Watershed | collected 2017-08-17 | reverse complement strand
TGGCGTCGAGTTTGACCCAAACCTCCCCCGTGAGTTTAAGGATGAGCCCGTCTATGTCTACAAGCAGCGAGTCAAAGCAGTCTTGCGTCCAGAAATAATTGCTATCTTGCGAAATCACACCATACGACGTCTTTTCATAAAGTTCTGTGTTTTGCATTTAAACCTGCCCCTCCAACCACGAACCACTAGCCTCAAAAGTAAACCTCTCATCACCGGGCAGACCGTAAACCACGTGCAAACTTAGGCGAGAAGCGTCACACACCAACGTGCAAACTTGGCGATCGGCAACAAATACCTGCAGTGTCGTTTTCGCCGCATTCATGGCTGCTATCGTCTTTACCGTCTCACCGGGCGGTAGAATAAAACCATCGGCCCAAACATTTACACGCATGGGTTCTGTGACAGCGTCTATTAAGCCTTGTGCCGTCAAAGCCACCCAGCAACTACCCGACAAAACAATGTACAAACCATCGATACATACCGTCACTGGTTCAATAAATCCTAGAGTCTGGAGCCTGTTGCTGCGGTCGCTCGCGAAAAACCTACCGTACGACGTCTTTTCGTAGAGTTTGAGTTTCAGGGACATACGCCCTCCTTTAATTTGTAATACCCGTCCTTTACCACAAACTCTGTATTCATTAAGTCGTCCACGGGTATTGATCCCCGTATTCAAGCCAACGAAGACTTAGACCGAAAAAACCAACCCGAAAGCCGGTGGCGGGCTCCAAATGCCAAACCGCAACATACGGATGCATCACAGGCACGTACTTACTCAGTTTCACGGTCATGGTGCTGACCAACCGATCTTCGATGTATAGCTGCACTGTTGGCTGTGTCAGCAGCAGCCGAGAAACCGTAGAAACGGTTTCTCCGGGCGACAGAGCAAAGGATTTGCAAGTTACAATTACTTCAGGCCGAAATACCGGATTCGTCGATGAATACGTTCGCCTAAACAGAACTGTTCCGCCGCCGAAACACTGTATCTGCGTCCCGTCCAAATCGAAAACCACAGTCTGTTGCGCTGGCACGGCGATATCGAAGCCGCGGGCAGTACTGCGCTCCGAAGAGAAGTATTCGTAAGACGTCTTGTGTATGTTGCGAATGCTAAGATCTCTTAGCGCTGGGTTCGGCATCAAGAAACTCCTGTAGTTCTAACCATATGCACGGAATTTGTAGGATGTACCCTCGACTAGGCGGGTTAAATATCCGAGGGACACCATCTGTCAGCCGTAACGCGGCAATGAGCAGGCCATCAACCACAACGCGAACTACATGATTGGTTGCCATTTGTGCGCGAAGCGTTCGCATCGGCCCGGTCGATATAGGTAACAGAGATCCGCACGACAAACGAAAATGTCCCATGAAACCGGACGTAAATGCAGAAGTTATCGGATCTTCTTCGATAGCGTGAGGTAGACTCATGAAGATGTCGTCGTAGCACAGTAAGGCCGCGCCGTCGAAGTCAAGTATGACACGAGGCAAGCGTTCTTGATTTACAACTAATCCGGCTACTCTAGCCCTCCGCAATACGCCATACGAAGTCGCATGCAAGTATTCGTCAAATCTCTGTAGAAGGGTTTCGTTCATATGCGCACCTATCCGCTGGCCGCACAACCAACGATATCTCAATAGACTCGCAGGCAGGTACAAGCGGTTTTGGGGTCAAGTATTCTAACCACGTAAAAGGCAGGTTTATCGTTATACCTGCGTGACAATCGGGCTCCCGGGCATCCGCGTACACCCAAACACTAGGCACAGAGCCTCGCACACGGCCCGCGTAATCTACGTACGTTTGCGTTAGAAGTGTGGCGATCGGAGCTTCTCCAACGTACACGCAAATCGTTGGAGTTGTACGCAGCAAAGCGCTAATCGTATCGTGGTTTTCGCCAAGGGGCCACTGTACGGCTCTTGCGGAGAAGCGTTGACGTTTCGTAGCAATTTGCACGTCGGTCCTTCCGACCAACCGCAGTCTCACGCCGTCGATGTCTAGCGAGACATCCGGCACGCCCGTCTTAGCTAAGAACGGGACGTAGCCGCGAGTTGAATCGAATCCAAAAGATGTTGCGTGGTAGTATAGCTAGTCCTTAAAGTTCTCCACGGTTTACCTCCTATTCAGACCCAAAGCGTCAAACTCCAACCAAGAGCACGCAACTTGGAACGAAATACTTTCGCGGCCTTGTACGCATATACAGCTTCGATGTGCCTCGTGGCCTTCACACGTAAGCGTAGCAATGAGCTTATCACTGATTAATATCCGAATGTGCGGGCTTGTGTGCCTGAGCAAAGCAAAAGCTTCGTCTACCTTATCCTCATGAATTTCTAAGTTCTTTAGTGAGACACCAAGACTCGCCACGTACTTGAATAGCCGACTGCCGAACCATTCTCGCATTTCGATGCTGATTCGGCTCGTTTCGTTGCCACGTAGAGGTATGCCGGCGATTTCCACAGTAACAGGGCAGAATATCTGCCACGGCGGATATGCGGCCTGCTCTTGGCCGTGGTAACTATGCACGAAGAAATGCAGACCGTTGAACTTTAACGTTCTTGAAATGTGCCCATAACTGGTTTTATGGATCTCCTGATTCACGTTTTCTTGGCTTATTACTTTTCTCATCTACGTATCCCCGGTCCTTCCAGCCACGTTCCGTAGCATTCTACGTATATGACGTCATAGTTCGGATCAGTTGTTATGAAGTTTGGAAGCGCTATTATCGCTTCCGCTGGACAGAAAGTTGCCAGTGTCCGCTCTTGCGAAATGACGCGAACGGTAACTCCGCTACGCAGCAGCGACGTAAGCGTCCTGCGTGTCTCTCCAGGCGGAAGTAGTGCCGCAGGCGAATAAAGCCTAATAAGCAGCTTGTTAAATCCAAGCTCATGGTTACGTACGATGCACCAGTCGTCAGAACCGAGCCGCCCGACAAGACAAACACCATCAATATCTATTGTGAGATCTGGGTACCGCTTTTGGCTGAAATCGTAAAAACCACAGCATGTGTCATCCTTTGGGCAATGTGCCCCGTAGGAAGTTTTAATAAAGTCGTCATTCTGTTGCATACGGACCCTATTACGTATCTGACTCTAAGCAAATGCCAAAGATCCGGACAAAAACATGATCAAAATATATCGGCAGTACCGGTACGCGACCTTCGTCGTTGTAAAGATCGATGTGATCTTGCGGGAGCATCGTCAGTATCGGCAAGTCATCGATCAGTAGTCGCACGACCACAGAGTCGTGCAACGTGGCCCTTTCCAGTGTTGCTTCAGTTTCGTTTGCCGGAAACCGTATGTTGGGCGAGTATACGTCGAGCCACGCCCCTTCGTGCAAGGACGACGCAGAGCACACAATTTGTTCAACCTTAAACAACCGCACTAAAGTACCGCCGATGTCCAAAACGACTTTTTGCCTACGTTTTGGCACGCATCGCAACCTTGGCGTGAAGCGATCCATGTAGTGATTCATCCGCCCAAACGTCGCTGCCGCGATCGTTTCGAGCTTAAACTCATTCAGCATCCACTCCTCCACGGGCATGCCAAAAACCCTCCATAGCAGAATCATGTTCTAACCAATCCCACGCTCCCAAATAGATATGGTCGTAACCGCGCAACGTGTGCGTTAGACCTATACGAAGAGGGCGTGGAGCAAATTCAGCGGAAGGAAACGCTGCACGCGCAGCCACCCGCGGGACGCACAGAGTAGCCGCGACCAACCCGTCAGCAATTACGCGTGTAGCCTCTGTGCAAGCTGTCATAGCCGTCCGCGGGAATACGTCGCAGATAAACGATCGTGTTGGTCCGGTCAGGGCCGTCACCTGTGTTGTTCCGTGCGGGCCAGCGTACGGCGCAAACAGGAGTAAATGGGCGTCAGGTATATGCACGGTACCGTAGGGAAATTCAAAACGCACCGCACGGTCCTTGCGTTCTTTTCCGATGCGGGACACGTACATGTACGGGGGAGAAGCCTGTACAGCGGCTTCTCCCCCGTCGGGTAGCAGCACGCCTAGTAAAGCTTGTGCCGTTGTGTGCGACACCTGTGTGAGTTTTCCGTAGGACATCGCAGTTATCGTTTCCGCGAACTTTTCTCTTCTTTGCAAGTAATCTTCCTCCATTAATATCAACGCTCCGCTACGAGTAAACGTTTATCTTCCTGCCATAAACCGCACATGCGAAAAACAGAGTAACGCTTTGCTAGTTTCTTGGTTTTATAGTGCCGTTCTAGCACAGGTGCATAGCTATAAGCATATGCGGGAGATACTGTCACGATCGGCACGCCGTCTACGAGAACGCGGACGCAAATATCGTCAGCGGCCTTCGCCCTTCGTAGGTACTGCTCAAAGGGCGTCAAATGTTTGAAACGTTCCGCGGATACTTCCAACAAGTGGTACTCTCGCCCGAAACGATCTTGAGCCTGGTTCGGGTAAAGCACTAGGGTTCGCGGATTCTCACACAAGATTTTGGAACTCTCCACTACTATCATCATCTCGTGTTTAAACTCTCCTGGTGCTGATGTCAGCGTAGACATGTGTACTATGTCGCTCCGCTTACCGGGAGCAAGCCAGCCGTAAGACACCTTCTGTCTGTAAGTCATAGTTCTCCTCAATCTAAAAAGTGGTTTTTAGATTTGAAATAAGAGTAGTACTCTAACCACCTGCCTGTTACTGCAATAAAACGAGTTTCGCGTGTTAGCGCCCAACCCTGTGTAAGCGTTAGAATCGGTAGGTCATTAACCCGCACCTGGAACTCCCCAAACGTCACTTCAATGCCAGGGTAAGGCCTTGTCGTTGGCTCAAGAAGCACCATAGCGAAAGTTTGTAATTCCACCGCGTCGTCTTCCCGCGAATACCGCAATCCCACTTCCACCGACTTTGGGATCACATCCACACGGGATCCAGTGTCTATGTTCAGTAACTGCACACAGTCAGTTACCTGCACCGGGGCCAGACAAAAAGACAAGTCCGGAGCCAGCGGGTCCGACGGGTCCGAAACCGGATAACGCAACCGCAGATAATCATAAGACACCGTCTTCATGTAGCGTGCCTTATGTACCGACCACGCCATTGCTGTCTCCTTTACGCGTAAGCCCGTTGGTACGTATGAAATACTTCCGGTCGCAAAGTGCAGCCATGTCTGCGAACTCTTCCCAGATTCCGACAAAACTAATAGTACGCGCGGCCTTGGGCTTATAACTGAGAACATACGACTGGACCGAACAATCCGTCATCGTAATTATGGGCAGGTCCTCCACGCAAACAACCAGGTCCGTAGTGCCGTAACCTCCGCGGAGCCACAGTGGTGTTTCCACGGGGAAACTCAACCTAACCATCAAGGACGCTGACAGCGGGTACATGCAGTGCTCCATAACGGATCTCGAAGGCACGAGAGGCACTGAAATGGTTAACCCGATAGGGTCCGTGACGCTGACGACGCCGAAAGTCGTACGTAGCGAAATACACGCGGGTAAATCGTCGAGAACGAAACGGTATTCCGTCACGCGGTTATCCCGCCCGTTGCCCCAAAACGCATAGGTGTTACCGTTCTTTGACTCGTGGCGTAAACGATCGTACGCTGATCTCATGACGTACTCAAACTGCGAGTCATACATTCTTCATTACCTCGCTTACGGTCTCACTAGGAAGCCGAAGTCCTTCCGCAACTTTGTCCATGAACTTATGGAAAAAATCTGTGCGACACTGCATCGCAAACGCATCAGCCTGCTCTTCCCAAATACCATACGCGTGCAGCCTGAGGTTGAAGAAGCGGTCATTTAGCGGCAAAGCGGTTAGGGTACATATCGCACCAGTAAATGTGACAATAGGGGCATCGTCGGCGTATACGCGAACGCACATACGGTTACCTTGCCAACAAGGTTTAATCACTTCGGGATCATTACGCATTTCTACAGGCAAAATGAAAATGACGGATAACTCTGACCTATCCGGAGTCAGACAGTGATCTATGAGCAAGTGCAACGCTACTGCCGAAGCCGATGCTGTCGCAATAGATAGCGTGGCCAGTTCTTCTCTGCACCACTCATCGTTGACGACTACTTTGTACACGACAGGGGCTGAAGCTCTCTCGCCTACGAGAAACCGTAATCTGTTCGCAGAGACCGCTACGTTCTTCGATATAAGTCCGTACGATGACTCGCGAATATATTCAAGCTGTCCTGGTGTCACGACGTATTGCCTCCTTTTCTTTTGCTACAAAAGATTCCAGTTCTAACCATTTACCGTACACCGTTATTCGCATGCTCGCGTCACTGTAAGCAAACACCGTCGCCATGCCTCCGAGCATCGTGAACACCTGCTTATCGTCGACGTGGACATGCACCTCAGTCACAAAAGAAACATCTGGAAAATACGAGCTACGAAGATTTCCCGCGAAATGGGAACCTAACACACGACCAGTAGTTATCCTGTGGGGCAAGACTGAGCCCATCGCGATTAAACGGTATGACAGGTGCCCTGGGAGTATCCGCCCGTTCGAAGATGCTATACGTACAGCACCTATCTGGCACGAGAGTTTAACCAGGTCCGTAGTTACAGTCACCTCGTGCCCTTGGTGTGTCGGACAGTTAACTAGGCCAAACTCAGCATTACGCTCGTACCGAATATGCCCATAAGATGTCTTCCGTATGTGCTGCAGTATCTTTGCTTTACTTATTTTCATGCCTATCCTTTCTCCCCTTCAAGTTCTAACCACCTACCCATCAAACGCAGGTCCGACACACACAAAGGGGCATTTGACCGCTGCGGATCTTGTGTAAGCACGCCGTAACTGACCACTCTTGCGTAAACGAATGTCGCTACGGGTAGGGAGTTGACACGAAGCTCTACAACAAGCTGACGATTTCTCATTTCAAATTCGAATGGATCTGCAAGCATGAGCCCGGTGATGTGTAAATACGCCGGCGGCACGTACACTTTGAGAGATGATCCAAGAGTCCATAGGGCCGTGGCCTCTAATCGCACAGAAGTAGGATCGTACACCCGCCAGGTCCTTGCGTTTACTTCTAGTGTCACCTTGGATTCGCGAGGGCACTGTAACGTAAAGTTCCCGGGGATGATTTGGCTTATGAACCCAAATGACGTGTTATAAATGCTCATGTTAGCACAGACTCTCCAGTTCTAACCAACTACCGTACAAAACTAAGTCATACGTCTTAAGCGATCCGTACCTGGTGGCGTAAGCCCGCCATTGCGAGACCGCTAATGTCGCTACAGGGGCCTCGCGAATATACAAGCAGACGTCTCCTAGGTTCGTTCCTCGAAAGCTTTCTATGTGATTGTACGGGCCTTTTTTGGCATTTCTCGCCAAGGTATCCACGACGTGCCGTGTCCCGTGAAATCGACGCAAATACTCTCGTAGAGGTTTAGCCCCTACGCGAACTTGACAAGAAACTAATTCGGATACGTCGAGCCACCTTGTCCTGCTGTGCATATCTAAGGTCCAACTCGTGTCCAGTATAATCTCCACAACCAAACCTGTTCCCACGTACAGTGGCAGTATCTCTCCGTCTATTTTCAACCTAAAATCTATAGGACGCGAGCCTCTGATTTGCGAAGTTCTAACGACTATTGTGCTCGTGATTATTGTTTCGTCGAAATCGGTGAAGTACCCGAAAGAGCTCTTTTCTAAGTGCTGCTTGAGCTCGTCGCTACTCTTGTAACGCACACGCCACCTCCAATCCAAAAAGAAAAGCCAGGGGGTTACCCTGGCTTTGTGTGTTTCAAATTTTAGCTATCAGAGGCCGCCTACGTTACCGCGTACTCCATCAGATAGGCGTCCCGATCTGTATCGTCGTAGAAGTCGTGTAGAACGGCTACAGCTTTAAATCCCAGATGTTTGAAGAACAACTGAGCGTCTAAGTTCGTTTCACACAAAGGGAGATGAATTGACCGATACTTGGCGGGCTCCGTACCTAACATGGCCAGCTTTTTGAACAGCTTCTTCACCAAAGCCTCGCCAATGCCCTCTCTCCGGTGTTTAGGGCACACGGCCAGGTTGTTGAGCATCAACGACTCAGACTCCAAGGTATAGAGCATATAGCCCACTACCTTGGAGTCTAATTCGGCGACCATGCCAAAACATTTGGTTGTCCGCAGACACCCCACAAGTTCTTCTTCCGTCCATGGGAACTCGAAACTAGCCTTCTCGATTTTCATTACGGCGGGGATATCCTTGCGAAGCAGCCACCGTAGTCCAACCTTCGTTCCTGTTCCCGTTGCCATACTCGCCTCCGAGTTAGTTGCTCATTTCCTTCATCTTATCAACGGCTCCGTCTTTCATCTTAACAGAGAACTCTTGCCGTCCAGAGATCTTCTTGGTTTTGAAAGCGGACGTGTCGTTAGCTGCAGCTTTGACCAGACGTGCAGCCAAGATACCGCGTTGCTCGCCGTTCAGCTGCGGGTATGCCAGCTTAATTGCATGACTCAGCGGTTGCCCTGCAGATACACCCGCCTGCAAGCGACGAACGCTAGCAGCCTTCTCAAGCGGCATGTACGCAACGACAGTGTCCAAGTAGCTACAGAAGCGGTCTGCAGCTTCTTTGCGATACTCCGCTGCAGCAATCTTAATGATTGCCTGGCGTGCCACTTCGGTGATGCTGTCACTGGAGCGGACTTCTTTCTTTTTCTTTTTGTTGCGATTGGCTATCGCCCCAACGCCCAAAGCACCAGCACCAATACCCCCAGCAGCCAGCAAAGCTTTCAAAGCGGGGCTCATACCCCCCTTGGCTACAGGACTGGTGGAAGACGCCGGTGACGTTACTTTGGTTGGGCTTTCAGAACTGCCCCCGAAGTCACCGCCAGCCCCTTCGCCAAAAGCTCCAGCACCCGAAGACGATCCGGCACCCGAAGACAATCCGGCACCTGCTGCGTCCGTCGCACCCGCAGACGGGTCGCTGCCCTTCGTTAAAGCGCTACCACCAACCGCCGCAGCGGGAAGGGCGACCTGAGCGTTACGCCCAGCACGAGAACCTCCAAGTACCCCAGAAGACATGGCACGATCAAAACGGGTCCCCGTGGCTTCCGATCGCCCAAAGTATCCACCTTTGGACGCCGTTGGACTACCTGTCGCGGCCCCCAACGCGTTTTTCAGTTTAGCAAGTAGCCCATTCGGGACGTAGTTTTCCGGGGTACTGAGTGGTTTGTTCGCCGCGAGACCTGGCGGTATCAAATCGGACGAAGCTCCGGGGACTATCGCTTTGTTGCGCTCGAGCGCTTCCAGTTCTTCCGGTGCCCGCTTGAACATACCGACTACTTTGTCCTTTAAGCCGCTGGCTGCGTTTCCAATTGCGCCAATCCCACCTTTCAACGTCTGCATGCCCATAGCAGCTTCTTTCAAAAACTGCACATACTCTGCTGGATTGGCATACGCAGCTTTCACGAAAGCGTGCGGGGACATTTGCACCAAACCGGCTAAGTGACACACAAGATCAGGAGAGATTTGCGTGTCACTTGCCAGCTTTTCCACCAAAGCGTTGTCGGCTGCGTTAACAGCCAACGAAGAAATAATCGCGTTCATACGGCCCTAACCCTCCTTGGTTCTCTCCCAAACGCAGTTTGGAAGGTCTGACGAATTCATTAATAGGCAATTTTGCAGTCCGTATTATTGCCTATATTCTGGTTACTTGCTAGACGTCCCAGCCGCCGCGAGCGTCCCCCTTTGGCTTGGGTTTTAGCTCCGCTTGCATCGCAGCCATTAGGCCGGGAGGAACGGGGGGACGAATGCACTGCTGGGCCAAACGCATGTAGGATTCAACAGGCTTTATGAGCTCTGGAGCCAACTTACCTGGTACTGGTTCTCCGCGAAGCATAAAGCGAATAATCCAACCCATAAAGACTTCGAAAGGATCGTTAGGATGTGTCGAAGTGTACGGGTATTTCTGGGCGTCTTTATACAGGTCGACCAGTCCTGACGCGACCATGGTATCCAGCAAGTGTCGCATGGTGTCCCGCAATGCCGTAAACAAGGTAGCATCATCAAACACCTTGTCGCCCCGCAGCATCTCCGGAATGATGGAACCTTGCGTTGTAGCGATCGTACCATCCGCGAACGTGAGATTACACACAACGTTTACGTGCTTTACCGGCGATTCCGGGAGTTCGCGGTTGGATAGGCTAATTGTCAACCACAAGAGGTGTGCTGCCTGAGGTGCGACCCCGGACAACACAAGATCCTGCACAAAGCTCCAAGTGTCTTCTGCGATACCGGCTTCTGCTGACAGAGCCCGAGAATCCAGCGAACTCCAATTGTCCCGTAGCCAGTCATAGAAACACTGCGGATCCACCAAGCAACGTCTACCATCTGGCACGGAGTTCTTAACGCAGAACTCGGAATGGAACAGTACCCGAAGAAGCTTTGCCGCATTTAGATCTCTGTCGCGATTTTCGTCGTCCATATTTCCTCACTTATAATCGAATGGATTCGTCCCGCATGTCAGCACGCTGGCTTGGTTGCGACAACCCACTGGTAATTTCCACGGCTGTCGACCTTTGCATTGTGCCACGAATTTCGATACCCGGGCAAACAGCTACCCGTGTATTGTCTGACAAACGGATGCCGTGGTTCTCGTCAATAAAGAATGATTCCACCACCCGGTTCTGCTTCAAAAAGTCTGCAGCCCATTTCGCAAAATGTGTCGCTGGTGCCTTTTTCTTAGCCATAGCTAGATCTGATACCACTCGCCCTTCTGCTTTTCGCAGATCCGATTCTTCCTGCAAGTACTCGCAGTACTGGTCCCACAAATACTGCATCAGATGGGGTAGCCCTCCGTTGGTGTAAGCCACCGAGTCAAAAAGGTCCCCACGACTTACGTTGAACACATGTTGCGATTGCATTGAAGTACTCCGTTACTCTGCGTCGAAAAAGAACATTTGGAAAAGTCTACCGGTCTCCTTGGTAGACCCGAAATACGCGGATGCCGCGTGTACCAATCTGGCGTCCCAAATCGCCAGACGATTATAACGATTGCCTATCACATCAACCACTTCCCACGCCGTGGGGTCCAGCAACTTGCCGTCGTAAAAAGCCTGAGCTGTCGTAAAAGAGTGCTCAGGGCCTAACTTGTTCTTCCGCAGGACTTCATCAACCGTACGCCCTCCCATTGCCTTAGACTGGTACAAAGTAGTACCAGCCTCTGGCGGAGCATTTGGGGTCAAATACAGTATGGCCGCGTGTGTGTTTAAGTCTGAGTGATAGACGATTTGATCCCCGCCCACACAGATCTGAAATACGCCATTCGTTGCGTGGGTGTGCCAGTCCGGGGAGATCTTTTTACCCAGCACAGTTTCTAACCGTTCGCGTAAGCCTGGCCAAATAAATTTACTTGCAGTTCGTTGCCCGCGAAAGTATCGCTTATCTTCGTGGAATTGTTGTTTTAGGGCGAAGTCTCGAATCGCATCGGGATCCGCCATAAAGTTGTCAATTACTACAGACGTTACCTGCAGCTGTCGCAGTGGATTCAAGTTCACGAGGGACCTCCGGGTGCAAGCTTTTCCTTATCTCTCTGGCCACGTCACCCGCACCTTTAAGCACGACATCGTCGATGAGCTTGTTGACAGCCGCACACGTTTCACATTCCGTGGGGTTGTGCGACAGTTCGCAACTGGCTGTAGGCACTGTCACGATCAAAGGTACGCGTCCAGGTACCTTAACGACAGCTACCATAAACATGCTAGCGCAATCTGTTTCTTTTTTCCCTTCTGTGCCGAGCACCATGATAGGACCTCTAAACGGGTGTAAAGGGACGGTAGGTCATACCGTCCTGTACCGAACGCTACTCCACACGCAAGTGCTTCGCGATCGATGTAGAATCGTTGCGAATGCCTGCCTCTTTAGCCAATGCTTGCAGTTTCTCGCTTGGCCCGCTTAGTTCCGAAATCAAGGTATAGCACTGTAGCCCTTCTTCGCTCTCAGGATAGATTCCGCGGTGCACAACTACCCCAGTTTTGTCCTCGTAAGCGCTGCCTACAATACGATTCAGCATCGTGAACCCTGCTGCGAAGTATTCCTTTCCGAAGGAGTCCAATACGCTGGGACTCGCTACGAAGATACAGGCAGCTTTCTTGCCTGTGGTCAAATCCACCTTGGCCAGCACGCTATTTGCCAATTGTTCTTTGATCGCCTGGGAGACATCCGCAGGACCCGTGATGTTCTCTACGGCTAAATCTGCAGAACCCATCACGATAATACCGCCGTCAAGCAGCTGGGCAAATTCGGCACGATCGAATGTGACGTGGGGTGATTTGGTTACGGCGAGCTGATTGAACAAGTGCAAAAGCTGACTCACAAGCTCGTTGCTCTTAGGCAACAGTTGCGACATGGGTGGACTGTATAGAAGATCCACAGAATCGTTATCGATAACGATCAGTGGGCTCACTTTGGCCTCTACAAGTTCCTTGAACGCATTCACTGCGTTTCTGCATACTTGCTGCCCTTCGTCCACGCTTGGCAATGATACAATTGCTCCAACTCTCGCCGGCAAGCCTCGCGTTTCCATGTACTTACGGGCAAGTTGCACAAGCTGCAAACCAGCACCGCTGCCAGAACCGCCACCCAGACCGATACAGACAAGAGCACAGTCGAGCTTTGTTCCCCACGCACGCGTGAATAGATCCCACACGTCTTCGTCTCGTCCTCGCATGGCGTCCCGTGCAAGCTGCATATTTTTGGCAGCTCCGCCGATGTCCAGAGACAGTTTTGGCATTTCAGCCGCAAGCCCGGTGAAATCGCTGTCAGTCGTATTGAACGCAGCTACACGACGGTACCCGATATCCCAGAAACTCTGAGCAATTTTGCCGCCACCCTGCCCAGCGCCGACAAACGCAAAATGCATAGCCGTGTCGAATTCGAAATCGTCTTTGATTTCGACAGCTTTCACTGCAGCTGCTTTGTGGGCAGTAGGTGCTGCAGCCTTGGCTACGTTGCCTAAGGTCGGCTTGCGTGGAGGTGTCGGTGTGCTGGGTTTAGGTCGTGCGGGTATGCTGCTAATCTCCCCGCGAGCGGCCTTCATGGATTGGTCTAATTTTTCTTCGTTCGCCACGCCTATCTCCTTTGTTTGCGATACAACAGCCTTACGCCAGCTAAACCTACGGTTCGGATTGTTGTTCGTCATTGGTGTCCCGCCTTACTCCCCGGGTATACGGAGTACGCCCGTATCGTGTGGGAGCTACGTGTGCCGCAGGTTTGAGATCCGCAGATAAGGCCCGCCTGGCTTCCTCTGTTCCTGGCTTCACGCTTTGGGATCGCACAGTACGCTTCATAACCGCATCAGCAGCTTCTTTGCCGATCGCGGTTATGAAGGCCAGTTGCCACGTGTTCATGGTGACCTCCTTGTCAGAAGTCAGTGTAACCAGAATCAGAACTTTCAAAAAGTGGTTTTTAGATTACGCAACCAACACCCGGTCCCACACACGGTTAAACGCCGTACGTAATTCATCTGCCTTCCAGTCGTTATTGCGTAACTCCACGAGCTTGTCTGATGTTAAAAGGGTGTTACAGCAGACCGTGTGCCAGGCCGCAGATTGTGGTACAGCTACAGGGGCCTTCGTTCGCGTCTCTGCCACAGCACACGGAACAAGTACCCCGTTGTGTTCTGTAACGATTTCGTGAAAAGGGTTTATATCGTTGCAGATAACAGGCGTGCCGCACGCTAACGCGGTAGCTGCAGCTAAACCAAAACTTGACCGCACGCCTGGAAGCACTGCCCAGTCGTGCGTACTCAGCAAAGTACTCAAAGTATTGAAACTGCTCAAACGTACTACACTCAGTCTTTTGGCGGGTATCGTACGTTGTGTTAGCTGCAATAATTTCTTGTCACACTTGTTCCAGCTTTTAGTGTGAACCAAAGTCACATCCAACTTAGGCTGTCGCATCAGCAAGTAACTAAACATGGAAACGATAGACGCCCCGCAGTAGTCAACGGCACCAGCGTCACAGTAAATCAAAGCCCGTACCCGACCAGCGTCCACATCCTTGGTGCGACGCACCGCAAGTTTACCCGAATCCCATGTACACCATGTCACGATACTGTTGTGTTTTGGCTTGCCGTATCCAAGGTGTTTTTCGAGCGATTGTTTATGCGAACGAGAAGTACAGACGATTTGGTCAAACCGCATCATACGATCAGAACCGCCACGGTAGCTCTGATGCCACAACGGCACCAATACCTGCTTCACGCGTTTCTCGTTTGTACCGAACAGTGTAGCTTCATCCAGAAGCGTAGGGCTGTAGCCGAAGTGCACGATAGTGCTAGACGTATTCGCTGCTCGCAATACTGCATTGGTACGAGATCGCCACACGACTCGCTTATCCCACTTTGGGTGCACGCCTGTTCGCGGCGTACTGGTTGCGATGTACTTAAACGCCAATCCGCTCGCGAGCACATGCTCAGCCAAGCGGATTGCTGCAGCCGTTATTTCACTGTGATTGTACGGAGCCAAAACCGTAATCATTGCCCACGCTCCGTTTCCAGGCGTGACCAATCGCCACGTTTAAAGGCATCACCACGAGAAACAGCACGGTAGTGGTAAACGTAGGAAGCGATACAAGCGGCAAACTTCAACCCACGACGTTTCCAGCGTCGTTGCAGTTCAGATTCATTTAACGTCATGAGGGGTGTCGGATTCAGCTGACCTTTTGAATTGAATCGATTGGAAGGACAAAACGCGAGGGACCGGCTGTATTCGTTATCCACGAAAGTCTTCGTACTGGCAACCATGCAAAAACCGTTCAGCTCCGTTTCCACGAATACACCGGCGTGTTTCTCTATTAACTCCTCCTGCACGGCGTCCATGTTAGTCTCGTGTAACTGTGGACTGTATAGCTCGCTGTACTTGCCTACGTGCTGCATAGCAACTGTACCGGGTGCGTTTGTAACGGGACCCACCAAGGGATAACCCGCCAACAATCCGGCGAAAATCTCCTGATCCCAGCCTTTAGCAAACACCACATCAGAATTTGTCACACAGCAGTAATCTGCGTGCTGTCGTGCCATCTGTACACCCAGATTCCAACTCCGCGTTAGCCCGCCATTCGTCGGATACCGCCACGTTATGATGGACGGATTACTGGGTAGTATCTGTTGCTTAAAACTCTCCCACGCCTTTACGTCCGGCGTAGCGTCGTCCACTACAAAGATTTTTGGATCGAACGTTGTCGTATTGTCCAAAGCAGAACGTACGGCCCGCTCTGCGTAAACAAAGTGACCGTACGTTGGGATTACAATAAGTAGACTTGGTTTCATAGGTACCTACATTCCTGGTGGTGGCCCTCCGGGAGGTGCTCCACCACTCTGCATTTGCCCCATTGCCGCATTGCCTGCTTGAGCCCTTGTATCCGACCGCATCTGATCCATGCGACTGCGAACCATTGCGTGTAACGCTTGGTTGAATTGCTTGAGCTTTCGCAATTCGCTTCGTTTGACTGAATCTGGCAAACCCATCAACTCTTGGGCCAAAGAATCCGCCACCTGCATCATGTCTTCTGGGGTTTGCGGAACGTTCGGCGACATCTGCGACAGGTACGCCGTAACAGGCCCAGGACTGCCCATGCCAGGAGGTCCACCTGCCGGAGGGGCTCCGCCGCCACCCTGAGGAGCTCCTCCGCCACCTTGTGCGTTTGGATCGCCCCCCTGCCCCTTCGCGATCTGTTGAGCAAACCCAGCCTGTTGCATTTCTTCTTGGGTCCGCGTCTGCAGCTCGGATTGGTATCTTGCCTCGTCTGCAAGGTTTCGTTGTTCCTTTTTCCAAACGTATCCGAGATCCCCAAGGACGGTGCCAGCCGACAGTTGTTGGCTCATCATGAGTTGAGCCGCCATCATTTGCTTTTCCAAGTTGTCGGCGATGGTAACGCGTTTAAGTTTAGCTGTCACGGTCTCCCAGGACATAATCTGAGAAACTTGACGCACGACCCAAGACAAGAAAGCATTGGCATCATGTACTAAGGGGTGCCAGGTGCTTTCAAATAAACGTAAGGCCACTGGAGCTGCTTGCATCTGCAAAGAACCGCCGAAAAGCTCTACAGGGGTACCCGTGTCGTTTAATAAAGTCTCTGTCGCTTGATCTAGTAAATCTCGCGGTGCTAGCTGATTTGCATCCGCACCAAACATTTGAAAATTGACCGGGAAGGGGAGTACCTGCATAGATGCAGGATCTCTACGCCGTCGCCGAATCATGCTCATTACTTGACCGCGGAAATCAGACCCGTTGTACATCTGCATCGGGTCCATCGCCATGCCGCCACCCGTGCGACCTTGAGCAGGCGCAGGAGTGATAATGCGGAATGGGATCACGTAATCAAGTGCGATCGCTTCGTTGAACCGGCGGAGCACCTGGACATACCAGATCTGCCGGAAGTTTGAGATGATCCGTGGAATACCCCAACCCCGGTTGTAAATACCGGCCAGGGTGGGTTCCTTCATGTGGAATATCGCGTCTGGATTAAATTTGTAGATCTGATTCTTAGCAACGGCTTTCAGCACTTCTTTAGGTGCCCGCTCCAACATAAACAAGTTGCCGCGTCCGTCCGCAGATGTGCGTAACTGTTTCTTGTAGTCCTCTGGGATCCTCCAGAGGTACGCCACGTCATCCGAGTGCGTGTCGTGTAGAATCTCAATCTCGTGGGGATTCCAGCTCTTTATCTTCAGTTTCTTTTCATTGTCGTCATCTTCATCCTTAACACGCCAAGGCCCTCTGTAGCCGCCACCCACCTTACAGGCTGGGCACGTCGCTACGAATGCTTTATCTGGGTCCCCTGGGACATAGTTAAACTTGAAGACAGCGTTCTTGTGCACCTCGCCAAGCGGAGCCAGGTACCCACACTTAGGACACGACAGGAAACGTTTGAAAGGTCGAACGACTGAAAAGAAGTGATTACCGTAACAGTTGCCCGTCAGTACGCCGTTTTCCAGGACAATGGTATGTGTCGCCATTTCGACACCACAGAACACTTCGTCCGTAATGCCAGTTTCCCGGACTGACTTAATGCCGATGTATTTACCGTAGTTATCGCTGCAAGGCTTACTTACGAATTTTTTCTTGTGGGATTCAAGTAGAAGATCGTCCGCAGTCATAAAGCGTTTTAGAAGCGTCAGGAAATAAATATCGCCTGTATACTCCTTAACATCTCCGTTGAATCGCGGTAGAAATGCGGTACGTGTTTGTTTGCGTAAAGGACCGGCAACCATACCTATGCGAGGTAACTGGTCCGAAATCGCTAAAAGTGTTGACGCAGCTTTTTGTGTCAACACCACACATCCGTGCGTATCAACACTGCCATCGGCTGCGAGGAAACCACAAACGAAACCGTACCAGTAACTGTCGGAAGCAGATGTGTCTGGTAACTGCTTGTAGTGTTGAGGCAAACCATTTATCTGCGTAACTTTTACCTTCGTATGCCCACGATACGATTTCGCTTCCCGTGGCGGGCAACCGTGCCCGGCGAAATACGGCAAAAGCGCGTCGTCTTTTTTACCGTAGAAACAGGCCGTCGCGGTCTTGTTACGCCCGCTCAACGTACCATCACCGAACGTAAATCCGTGCCTAACGCCCTCATAATAGTCATCGTTACGCGCCGGTTTCGCCGCTACGGTTCTTTCAATCTTATGCCCACGACGCAACGACGTAGTCGGTATCCTGACCGCGGTACCCGAACAATTTTTTACAATCCATTCGTGCCCTGGCGTTGCTAGTACTTTTCTGCCGTCAGAAAAAGTAACTTCCAGAAGCTGTTGTTGTCCGAATGATTTAAACGCGGTTGGCCGGTACACGCCACCAGACGTCAACGCGTCAACCGTTTTACCCGACAGATCGCGTAGTCTGTACGTGCCGTTTTTTGTGACAACTTTGGTGTCTCCGTGGAAACACTGCCGCCCTCGCAGCCCGTTCTGAATAACCGTCTTGATGTCGAGAGTGTCTGTTAAGAACGACTCCCATTTCTCTGTCTCGTCGTCGCCCGTATCCAGTAGCTCAACGTCGGTGATGAAGTAAGATATGACCCGTTCCATGGCCATGCGATACGTGCCGAACATGCTGAATACGTATTCAGACCAGTACAGCGCGGACCGCATGTTTGTGGGAACGGCCAAAGACGCGACGTCTAAGAAAGGATCCGGGTACTGTGTACCCGCACCCAAACCGCCGAATTGGGAAAACTGTGAACGTAGACCAAGACTCATCGCCACGACCTCCCTGTCGGCGTACCCTACAGATCCTACTTACGTTTTTCGCCGTCTTTGCTTGCAGCTTCAGCCATTTTGCTTAGGGTGTCCTGCCCACAAGCTTCCTGGCCGCAACACTTACGAGCCCCGCAACTTTTTTGTGTGGCTGCGGTTTTCTCGTAGTCATTCGGGGGAGTACC
>JACCDT010510233.1_pt1 | contig 18376 bp, 19 predicted proteins | sample 7446291 | NCBI WGS metagenome assembly JACCDT01 (sample SAMN15323446, study PRJNA562643) | freshwater metagenome | isolation source: river surface water | place: USA:Blue River Watershed | collected 2017-08-17 | reverse complement strand
GGGCATGTTCTGAAGTGCCTCAAACTGTGGTTGCAGCAAAAAAAGGCGATGAAAAAGCTTATGTTGCTGCTGACAACAAATATGTTGAAAAGGGTTGGACTTCGGGTGATCAAGTTAGCTGGGAAAAACAGCTAAAAACTCGTAGCCAAGGTCAAGACGATTACGTTAAAGCTAAGTAAGTTACTCGAGTAATTTAGGAGACGGTATGAGAATTACAATAAGAAACTTACTCGCCAGCGTTGTACTTTCTGTAACAGCTTCAGTGGCATTTGCGCAGGGGGCAGCTCCTGCTGCAAAGCCACAAGTTGAATCTGTGAACATCTTGGAAGTAAGCAAGGATGTTCAGGCTCAACGTGAGGCCGGTGAAAACAAACCTGGTAGCAATCAACCAATTTGGAAAAATGTTAATTCTGATGTAGCTCACTCAGTTAATTTCCCGAACAAGGAAATGGGTGTGTTGATTCAGAAGTCTGGTCAGCAATGGCGCCTTATCCGTAACGGTGTGATCACTGTTTGGGGTGGTTGGTTGTTGGTGATCATGGCTGGTTTGATTGCAACTGTCTTTGTGATCAAGGGTCAAATCAAGTTGCATGAACCTAAGACTGGTCGCTTAATCAAGCGTTTCAGTGGTTTAGAGAGATTCTCACATTGGTTAATGGCGTTCAGCTTCTTGGCGCTTGCATTCACTGGTATCTTTATTCTTTGGGGCAAGTTCTTCTTGTTGCCTATCATGGGTGGCGCTGCGTACGGCACATTCTTGTTGGTGATGAAGAACATCCACAACTTCACAGGTCCGTTGTTCACAGTTAGCATCCTTTTATTCTTCGTCTTGTACGTTAAAGACAATATTCCGAATAAAGGTGATTTAACTTGGATAGCTTCATTTGGCGGTTTATTGTCAGGTAAGCACATCCCATCTCACCGCTTCAATGCTGGTGAAAAGATCTGGTTCTGGGGTGGTGTAACAGTTCTTGGTTTAGTTGTATCTGCATCTGGTTGGGTTTTGGATATGATTGTTCCGATTCCAGGTATCGAATACTGGCGCGGCACAATGCAGTTGGCTAACATCATTCACGGTGTTGCGGCAATTGTGATGACTGTCATGGCCATGGGTCACATTTATGTGGGCTCTATCGGCATGGAAGGTGCATTGCAAGGCATGAAAACTGGTTACGTTGACGAAGCTTGGGGTAAAGAGCACCATGAACTTTGGTACGACGATGTCAAATCTGGAAAAATAAAATCATAAATCCACGAAAGAGATTCCTATGAAGAAATTATCATTACTACTCGTTACTTTGATGACATCAGGTTTGGTGATGGCAAAGTTACCTGCTCCAACCCCAGAAGCTGCAGCTGCAGCTGCTTTGGCTAAAGCAAAAGCAGATCATGCTGGAAAAGTTGGTAACTATCAGCTTTGCAAGTCACAAAATGATGTAGCCAATAAGTATAAAAAAGCCGGTGCTCCTGCACCAGCTGCCTGTGTGAATCCTGGCCCATTTGTTGCTCCTACAGCAGCACCTGCACCAGCTCCAGCACCAGCTGCTGCACCAGCGGCTAAAAAGTAATCAGCTTTAAAATCCTAATCAGTAACTAAGGTATCTTAGTTACTGATTTTTTCTTTTGAAGAACTAACAGTGGTTAAATTATCCAAAGCTGTCGCCCCCTTGATCAGTGAAGTCAAAGTGATCGATGAGCAGGGCCGTGAGAAGCTCATTCATATTCCGGGTGAGCGACCGCTTACTATTTATTTGGATAAAAAAGAATTGGTCACTCTTATGACTCTTGGCGGTGCGCCAGAGGCATTGATTTTGGGCTATTTGCGTAATCAACGCTTAGTTCCTTCCATTGATTACATTGAAAGTATTCAGGTCGACTGGGACACTGAATCAGCTGCTGTTACCACTAAGGGAAACACGGTTGATATTGAAGAAAAAACCAGCCGCAGAGTTGTGACAACAGGGTGTGGTCAAGGAACTATCTTTGGCGGAATCATGGATGACATTGACTCAATTCGGTTGCCGGAGAATGCTCAGATCACGCAAGCTGCTATTCATGAAATCGTTGATCACATCAGAACCAGGTCATCAATTTATAAGCAGGCCGGTTCGGTCCACGCTTGTGCAGTATTTAAAAACAATGGCAATAGTGTTGAGTTATTGCACTTCATCGAAGATGTTGGTCGTCACAATGCGGTTGATTCAATCGCGGGTTTGATGTGGCTTGATGATCAGTCCGGCAATGATTTAATTTTTTATACCACTGGCAGATTAACATCCGAGATGGTGATCAAGGGCGCTCAAATGGGTATACCTTTTTTATTGTCGCGCTCAGGCGTGACAGCAATGGGTTTGGAAATGGCCAACAAGGTCAATATGACATTGTTCGGACGCTGCAGTGGTCAGCATTATTTGGTTTATAGCGGCGTTAATCGTCTTAATACAAAGGAAGTAAATGTTCATACCGCGTGATGTGATTTCAGGCTTGGTACTCTCTGGTGGTCAAGGTCGTCGAATGGGTGGTACAGACAAGGGCTTGCAGCAATTCAAAGGCGCACCGATGGCAATGCATACCATCATGCGTTTAGAGCCACAGGTAGATGTTGTGAAAATTAATGCCAATCGCAATTTGGCGGCTTATGAATCACTTGGTGTTTCAGTGTTGCCAGATGTGATCGGTGATTTTGCAGGTCCTTTGGCAGGTTTTCAGGCGGGCTTAGAAAACTGTGAACATCCTTATTTGGTAACAGTCCCATGTGATTCACCAAGATTCCCGATGGATTTGGTGGAGAAGCTTTCCGAGGCATTAATCATTCAGGATCTGGATTTGGCCTATGCCGCCACGATGGAGAATGGTGAGTTAAGAACTCATCCGGTGTTTGCGTTAATGAAATCTTCAGTGACTGATAGCTTGTTGCCATTTTTATCAAATGGTGGAAGAAAGATTGATAAGTGGTTTGAAGCCATGAAAACAAATTACGTGGTGTTCGATGATGTTGCTGCTTTTGCCAATGTGAATACCGTGGAAGAGCTGCGAGCACTTCAGAGTTAAGCGTTGAAGCGATTAATTTTGCAGCTTTGGCGCACAAGCGCTGACCAGCCCAATCTTGCAGCAACCCCATTTTTAATGGCTAGCACTGCCGCTGCCATGAACTTCGAAGTTGAAATCCATGTGATTGGTTCGACCGTGGATTTATTCATCAAAGACAATCCTAAGAATCAGCAAATCGTGATTCCATCCAATCGACCTTTGTCTGCTTTCATTGAGGATGCTATTCGTACGGGCGTAAAAATCAAGGTTTGCAGTACCGCTTTAAGAGATAGACAGCTAGAGATTGGTGATTTGATTGAAGGGGTTGGTGAGGTGATTGGCATGGTGACCATGATTGACCTTGCCACAGATTCAAATACCACTGTTTTGACTTATTAAGCCAAAGGTTAGAGGCGGTGCTTAATAAGGAACTGCGCGGAGCACCTGAAAACATGCAAACCTAGCCAGATATGTCAAAATAGAGCTTATGACTATTAAATCTGACCGCTGGATCCGCCGCATGTGCGAAGAGCACGATATGATTTCCCCATTTGAGCCAGGCCAAGTTCGCCAGTCTCCTGAGGGCCAAAAAATCGTGAGTTATGGCACATCAAGTTATGGCTATGACATTCGTTGCGCAAACGAATTTAAGATTTTCACCAATATCAATAGCACCATCGTTGATCCAAAGAATTTTGACGATAAATCCTTCGTTGATTTCAAAGGCGATGTTTGCATCATTCCTCCCAACTCATTTGCCTTGGCGCGCACGGTTGAGTATTTCAAGATTCCAAGAAGTGTTCTGACAGTTTGTTTGGGTAAGAGCACCTACGCTCGCTGCGGCATCATTGTGAACGTGACTCCATTTGAACCAGAGTGGGAAGGTTATGTGACTTTGGAGTTCTCCAATACAACACCATTACCAGCAAAAATTTATGCAGGTGAAGGCTGTGCTCAGGTCTTGTTCTTTGAGAGCGATGAGATTTGTGAAGTGTCTTACAAGGACCGTGGTGGTAAATACCAAGGTCAGGTGGGCGTTACCCTACCAAAAACCTAAATAAGCCACATAAAGCGTGTAAAAGCCTGCAATGGCTTATTTAGTATGAGCAGGACTTAAAGCACCTAAATAGGTGCTTTTTTAATTGATTTGTCTGTCCATTCAAGGTCTGAATGGCTAAACTAACCCTCTGGGGCTTATTTTTGTTGAAATAAATTCAGCGAAACATTGGTTTTGTCGATATAGTCACGTTTTTAAGAAAAAACCCCCTTATTTCAGAGGGGTTGCTAGGTAGGGAGTTGCTATGAAATTTCGTTTTCCTGTGGTCATCATTGATGAGGATTTCCGTACTGAAAATATTTCAGGTTCGGGTGCTCGTGCATTGGCACTTGCTATCGAAACCGAAGGTATGGAAGTTCTTGGTTTGACCAGTTATGGAGACTTAACTTCATTTGCTCAGCAGGCTGCCAGAGCCTCTTGTTTTATTCTTTCGATTGACGATGAAGAGTTTGGTACAGGCTCAGCTGCTGAGATTGATTCAGCGCTTGAAGGTTTGCGCGCTTTTGTGATGGAAGTTCGCAAGCGCAATGAAGAAATTCCAATTTTCTTGTACGGTGAAACCAGAACTTCAAGACATATCCCTAATGATGTTTTACGAGAGTTGCATGGCTTCATTCATATGAATGAAGACACGCCAGAGTTTGTGGCTCGTCACATCATCCGTGAAGCCAAGGTTTATTTGGATTCATTGGCGCCTCCATTCTTTAAAGCATTGACGCACTATGCCTCTGATGGTTCTTACTCATGGCATTGCCCAGGTCACTCAGGTGGTGTGGCTTTCTTGAAGAGTCCAGTGGGTCAGATGTTCCACCAATTCTTTGGCGAGAACATGCTGCGTGCCGACGTTTGTAATGCCGTTGATGAATTAGGCCAATTGCTAGATCACACCGGCCCTGTGGCTGCGAGTGAGCGCAATGCAGCCCGCATCTTTAACGCGGACCATTTGTTCTTTGTGACCAACGGTACTTCAACATCTAACAAAATCGTTTGGCACTCAACAGTGGCCCCTGGAGACATCGTGATTGTGGATCGTAACTGCCACAAATCAATTTTGCATGCCATCATGATGACGGGTGCTGTGCCTGTTTTCTTGATGCCAACGCGTAATCACTACGGCATCATTGGCCCAATTCCTAAAGAAGAGTTTGACTGGAAAACCATTCAGAAGAAAATTCAGAATAATCCATTCATCACTGATAAAAATGCCAAGCCACGTGTTTTAACGATCACACAAAGTACCTATGATGGTGTTTTGTACAACGTTGAAATGATCAAAGAAATGTTGGATGGCAAAGTCGATACATTGCATTTTGATGAAGCTTGGTTGCCACATGCGACTTTCCATGACTTTTATAAAGATATGCATGCGATTGGTAAAGATCGACCACGCTCAAAAGAGAGCATGGTCTTCTCAACACAATCAACGCACAAGTTATTGGCAGGCCTATCTCAGGCTTCACAGATTTTGGTGCAAGACTCAGAATCTAATAAATTGGACAACGATTGCTTCAATGAATCATATTTGATGCACACATCCACCAGCCCTCAGTACGCCATCATTGCTTCTTGCGATGTGGCAGCGGCCATGATGGAGCCTCCAGGCGGTACGGCCTTGGTGCACGAGTCGATTGCAGAGTCTTTGGACTTCCGCCGCGCTATGCGCAAGGTTGATGAGGAGTGGGGCGCTGACTGGTGGTTCAAAGTTTGGGGTCCAGAGTACCTTGCCGAAGAAGGCATTGGTGAAAGAGATGATTGGGTACTTCAGGCCGATGAACGTTGGCATGATTTTGGTAAGTTGGCTGCGGGCTTCAATATGCTCGATCCAATCAAGGCCACCATCATCACCCCAGGCTTGGAGATGGATGGTAGCTTTGCAGATACCGGTATTCCGGCCAGCATTGTGACCAAGTATTTATCTGAGCACGGTGTGATTGTTGAGAAGACAGGTCTTTATTCTTTCTTCATCATGTTCACCATCGGCATCACGAAGGGCCGTTGGAACACCATGGTCACAACCTTGCAACAATTCAAAGATGACTACGATAAGAATCAGCCTTTGTGGCGTGTTCTTCCAGAGTTTGTTGCCAAGTATCCGCGTTACGAGCGCATTGGTCTTAAAGATCTGTGCCAGCAAATCCATCAAGTCTACAAAAAGAATGATGTGGCTCGCATGACCACAGAGATGTATTTGTCAGACATGATTCCTGCGATGAAGCCGTCTGATGCATGGGCAAAAATGGCGCACCGTGATATTGAGCGTGTGGTCATTGATGACTTGGAGGGCCGTGTCACAGCAATGTTGGTAACGCCTTACCCACCAGGCATTCCGCTGTTGATTCCAGGTGAGCGTTTCAATAAGCGCATCGTTGATTACTTGCGCTTCACTCGTGACTTCAATGAGCAGTTCCCTGGCTTTGAAACCGATGTTCATGGTTTGGTCAAAGGTGACCTCAATGGTCGCAAAGAGTATTACGTTGACTGCGTTAAAGGCTGATTTGGGACTAATTGAAAGATTGATCCAAGATTTGATTTAAAAACGAAATCTTCTTAGTTAAAAAAATAGGCTCACTGTTAAAAGTGAGCCTATTTTTATTTGGTTTGTTACTTTATCTTTTACTTCGGGTGTTACTTTGACTGTTACTTCAGGTTCTTGCGATAAGCTGCAATGGCTTTCTTTACCTGCTCTGGAGCAGTGCCACCCACATGGTTACGACTGTTGATAGATCCTTCAAGAGTCAAGACTTTGAATGCGTCCTCACCAATCAGATTGGCTTTATCTCCAAGGTCGCACACTGCTCTTAAGTCAGCCAACGATAAGTCTGCTAAGTCACAGCCTTTGTTTGAGCATGCCTTCACAGCATGAGCAACAGCCTCATGGGCATCACGGAAAGCCAAACCTTTTTTAACCAAGTAATCGGCTAAATCAGTGGCTGTTGCAAAACCTTGAAGTGCTGCTGCTCTCATCACATCTGCTTTGACTTGGATATGAGGCACCATGTCAGCAAAAATACGCAAGGTGTCGCGCAAAGTATCTGCTGAATCAAACAATGGCTCTTTGTCTTCTTGGTTGTCTTTGTTGTAGGCCAAAGGTTGACCTTTCATCAAAGTTAACAAAGAAATGAGATTGCCATTCACGCGACCAGTTTTGCCTCTTGCTAATTCTGGTACATCAGGATTCTTCTTTTGCGGCATGATCGAGCTGCCTGTGCAAAAACGATCTGGCAGATCCACAAAACCAACTCTTGGACTCATCCAAATGATTAGCTCTTCTGATAGACGTGAGATGTGTGTCATTACCAATGAAGCTGTGGCGCAAAACTCAATCGCAAAGTCTCTATCTGAGACCGCATCCAAAGAGTTCTGGCATACGCTATCAAAACCCAAGGTTTTAGCAACACGTTCACGATCAATCGGATAGCTCGTGCCTGCAAGAGCTGCAGCACCTAGAGGTAAACGATTGACACGCTTGCGGCAATCAGCCAAACGTTCAGCATCACGCGCAAACATTTCCGCGTAGGCCATCACATGGTGACCAAAAGTGATGGGTTGGGCCACTTGTAAATGAGTGAAGCCAGGCATGATCGTTTCAGCATGCTTCTCAGCTAGACCAAGCAAACCTGAACGCAGGGCAGTAAGCTCAGATTGAATCTCATCAATTGCGCCACGCAACCATAAGCGAATGTCTGTTGCCACTTGATCGTTTCTTGAGCGACCAGTGTGAAGACGTTTACCAGCATCACCAATGAGTTTGGTTAAGCGGGCTTCGATGTTCAGATGAACGTCTTCAAGAGCGAGTTCCCAAACAAATGAACCTGCTTCGATTTCAGAGCGTATCTCTGCCATGCCTTTTTGGATCGCGGCGAAATCTTCTGCACTGATGATTTTCTGTGCGGTCAACATTTCGGCGTGAGCCAAAGAGCCCTGGATATCGACCAAGGCCATGCGTTTATCAAAATCAACAGAAGCGGTATATCGTTGCACGAGTTCCGCCACAGGCTCGGCAAAGCGAGCCGACCAAGCTTGGTCTTTGTTGTCTAAAGAGTTCTTGTTTTTATCTAAATCTGCCATAAATATAAGTATATTGCCTCAAAGGCTTTATTCTTATGGTTATGACACAAATTTCTTATCCTAAAAAGCTGGTAATTGCCTCCCGAGAGAGCCGTTTGGCCATGTGGCAGGCTGAATATGTTCGTGATTGCTTGAAAAAGCTCTACCCAGACTGCGATGTCAGTATTTTAGGTATGACCACCCGGGGTGACCAAATTTTGGACAGAACTCTGTCTAAAGTCGGTGGTAAGGGGCTTTTTGTTAAAGAATTAGAGGTGGCTTTGGAAGAAGGGCGGGCAGATTTGGCCGTTCACTCTCTCAAGGATGTGCCGATGCAGTTACCGGTTGGCTTTGAATTGGCTTGCATCATGGAGCGTGAAGACGCCAGGGATGCCTTTGTTTCCAATGACTATGCAACTTTGGCTGATTTGCCTGCTGGGGCGGTTGTAGGAACCGCTAGCTTGCGTCGTGAGGCTTCATTGCGTTCACGCTACCCTCATCTGAATATTCAGCCTCTGCGAGGCAATTTGGACACTCGCTTGGGTAAATTAGACAAAGGCGAGTACGCTGCCATCATTTTGGCGGCGGCTGGTCTTAAGCGCTTAGGTATGGCTGAGCGCATCCGCAGCTTATTGGCGCCTGAAGATAGTTTGCCAGCGGCTGGTCAAGGTGCTTTGGGCATTGAAATCAGAGCAGGAAGACCTGAGATGAATGATTGGCTGGCTCCTTTGAATCATGCCCCTTCAGCGATGGCAGTGACAGCGGAACGAGCTGTTTCTAGAGCTCTTGGTGGTTCTTGTGACGTTCCTTTGGCGGCCTATGCGATTTGGGAGGGTGCTGATTCTTTGTACCTTCGTTCCTTTGTGGCGAGTACAGATGGGCAAAGTATTTGCCGATCTGAAAAGAAGCTATCAATCAGTAGCATGAGTCATGCAGACAAGATGGGCTTAGAAGTTGCTGATGAGTTGATTGCCCAGGGTGCTAAAGATTTATTACCGCCAAGAAATTAAGGCTTAAAACTCATGCCCAATATTGTTCTGACTCGCCCACTAGGACAGTCTCTAAGATTGGGAGAGTTATTGCATCGGAAGTTTCCGACGCTTGAACAAATTCAACTGCCTTTATTGGCAATTGTCCCCAATGAAAATCCACCAGATGCCAAGCGTTTGAAGGATCTTTTACCAAGCACTGATTTAGCCGTTTTTGTGAGTCCTAATGCGGTTGAGTGTTCGATGCGCTTGTTGCAGGCGGAATGGCCTAAAAATATTCCAATCGCGGTAGTCGGTGGCGGTAGCCTAGAGGCGCTGAGCAATCACGGCATCACAGTCCAGCATGGCTACACAATCTACGCACCGAGCAATCCAAGCGAATGGAACTCAGAAGGATTGTGGAAGATATTGAATCAATCCCAATCATCTTGGTCTGGTAAGAACATTCTCTTTTTAAAAGGCATTGGTGGCAGGGCTTGGCTTGGTGAGCAATTTTTATTGCAAGGTGCTGAAATACACTCAGTATCAACGTACAAAAGAGTACCTCTAGCAGATGATTCGCCAGCTTGGATTGGTTTAAAAAAATCAATCCCGAGCGATTCTATTTGCCTACTGACTTCTTCTGAGGCCGCACGACACTTTGCCCAGTTTTTAAAAGAAAACCCATCATGGGCAATGTCTTGGTTAAATGAAGCTATGATGTTGTGTACGCATGAGCGAATCGCTCAGGCATGTGCTGAACTTGGATTTGAAAATATAGATTGCTGTGCTCCAGGCGATGATTCATTGCTTGTGAAAATTGAACAATGGCACACCAATAAAAATTAGGAATTGAAATGGCTGCAGATCTCGATCAAGTGAATACCAAAACTGCTAAACAAGTGCAATCAGAAGCTTTGGGTAAAGGCTTGTGGAGAGCCTTGTGGATCGCTATTGCCATTTGTCTTGTTTGGTTGGTGATCGAAGGGGGTTTTCGTCTTTATCACCGCCCAGCACAACTTGATGCCAGAGTTGTAGAGTTGGAAACTCAACTAGCTAAAGTATTAACCCAAGAAACTGAAATTAATTTGGCCCTGAAGAGCTCCTTGGAGAATCAAAAAAATCTTGCTCCAGTAGCCAATCAGTTAAATCAATTATTGAGCCAAGTAGCTCAGTTGCCAATGAATGCATTACCTGTGGCGGGGGCGCCAGCCATTGCAAGCACTGCTGGAACTCCGACTGTTGTTCAAAAAATTATGTCGGCGATTAAAGGATTGGGCGATCAGTTAATGCGCATTCAGGTGGTGGGTGATGTGAAGGATGTGGCGATGACCCCAGCTGCGCAAGATTTGATTCGTCAGCAATTGAGATTACATTTTTTAAGTGCAAGATTGGCTTGGTTGTCTCAATTACCCCAAGCAACGAGAGATGATTTGATTCAAGCAGAGCAATTGATTGCAAAACATTTTCAAGCGCAAGCAAGCTCAGTGGTGCAGATTCAAAAAAATATCAGCGATCTTCGCGCTGAAGTATCTAAATCAACTCCAGTGAACAAGGGTCAGTGATGATGCGCGGTGCATTGTGGTTGGCTTTCTTATTTGCGGCAGCAGTACTGCTGGCTTTGTTTGCCAGTGGCAACGCTGGTCATATCACCATTTATTTCCCACCTTATCGCTTAGATACCAGCCTTAATCTTTTTATTGTGGTGGTGTTGGGGGTATTGATCGTCGGCTTATTAGCTTGGCGAACTTTTGCTGCAGTATTGGATTTACCAAAGCAGGCGGCTTTGTATCGCCGCAAGCAGCGTGAAGCCCGTGCGATTGTTTTGCTCTCTGAGGCCGTCGAAGATATCTTTGCGGGACGTTTTTCAAAAGCATTAAAAGCAGCAGAGGCTGCCAGTGTTAATCAAGTGTTATCAGAAACCGCTGCTTTATTAGCTGCTAGAGCCGCGCACCGTCTGAATCGATTCGATTTGAGAGATCAGTGGTTATCAAAAATACAGTCAGCCAATAAGCAGCAAGCTCGCTTGGTAGCCATGGCTGATATGCAAATGGATTCAAATGATCCAGCCGGCGCACTGGCCACTATTGAGCAATTGCAAAAGGGTGGCGCCAGACAATTATTGGTTCAGCGAATTGCGCTCAAAGCAAATCAGCAGTTGAAGCGTTGGGAAGAAGTTTTAAGGTTGAGTCATAGCTTGAGTAAGCGCGAAGCCATTCATCCAGTGTTGGCTCAAAAAACAGTGCAAGAAGCTGTGGCGAAATTGGTTCAAGAAAAATCAACTGATCATCAAGCACTTTTAGCCATTTGGAAGAATTTGCCAAAGGCCGATCGAAAAGTTTCTAGGGTTGCCCTGGTGATGGCCAAAGGATTATTGGCAGTTGGTCAGCAGGACATTGCTCGTGGCTTCATTGAAGAGTCTTTGGATGATCAGTGGGACGAGTCATTGATTGCTATTTATCCAGATTGCTTGCCAACTGGATCGACGACACTAAGCTTGGTTCAGAAGATAGAAGCTTGGATGATGAAGTACCCAAGTGAGCCAGCTCTTTCTTTGGCCTTGGCCAAAGTTTGTTTGGCTCAAAAACTATGGGGTAAAGCCAAGTCAAGTTTGCAAGGGGTGATCAAAGATCCAAAGACAAAACCTTTGCTTAAAGCCAACGCGCACATGAATATGGCAAAGCTGCATGAGGCTCTAGAGGAACCTCTTGAGGCTGCGACGCACTATCAGCTAGCTGCACATATCTTTGCAGCTAGCTAAGGCATTTAGCTGTTTTAGTTAGCTAAGCCAGCGCAATAATCGTTCTGTGGTTTTGTTGTAAGGAGGGTGGGCCAGTTTGCTGCCCATCCAAGCTTTAATGCCGAGCAGGCCACGAACTTGAAGAGTTGGCTTGAGATGACTGAATGTGTCAAAGCCAGCTTGACCGTGATAAGCGCCCATGCCACTCGCGCCAATCCCGCCAAAAGGTATTTGTTCAATACCAGCTTGTATGAGCGTGTCATTGGCAGTCACACTGCCTGAGTGAGTCTTCGAGATCAAGTTTCTTAGTGCTTTTTTATCTTTACCAAACCAATAGATGCTCAATGGATGATCTTTTGAGTTGATGAATTCAATCACGTCTTCTTGGGATGACACGCCGATGATTGGCAAGATGGGACCAAAAATTTCTTCTTGCATCACCAGGCTGTGAGGTGCAACTTGGGTCAGCATCACTGGGGTGAAAGGACGGTTTTCTGATTCGGGTAGAAGAGGGCTGACTTGGGCGCCTTTGCTTGTTGCATCAGAAACGAGTTGTTGCCAACGAGACAGTTGTTCTTGGTCGATTGGATGGGTCAGCTCAGAAGGATCGGTAAATAGAGTTTCAGCAGCTTTGACTAAAGCATTCTTTAGTTCTGGAATTAACTCATGCTTGATCAAAATGTAATCTGGGGCAACACAGGTTTGTCCGCCATTGATCAATTTGCCATAAATGATTCGTGTGGCGGCATCTGCTAAGTTAGCATCATGATTGATGACCACGGGTGATTTACCACCCAGCTCTAGGGTCAACGGCGTGAGGTTCTCTGCCGCAGCTCGCATCACTCGCTTGCCAATCGCGGTTGAGCCCGTGAAAAACAAATGATCAAAGGCTAATTCTGAAAAGTCGCGAGCAACATCTTCTCCGCCGGTTGTCACGCAAAGCTCGAGAGGATGAAAGAATTCTCCGATGATGGCGGCAAGGTAGCCGGATGTCCTAGGAGAGCGCTCTGAAAGTTTGAGCCAAACTCTGTTGCCGGCAGCTATGGCTGAAATAGCAGGTATCAAAGCCAGTTGAATCGGATAATTCCAAGGGCTGATGATGCCAACCACTCCTTTGGGTTGGGCTTGGACCCAAGCTTTGGATGGTTTTAGATGCATCGGCATAGAAATGTCGCGCGTCTTCATCCAAGACTTGAGATGTTTGATCGCGTATTTGGCTGCCTGACGCACCATGGCCAATTCAGTTAAGCGTGTTTCAACGTAGTGGCGATTACCAAAGTCAGCATGAACCACCTTGCACAAGTTCTCTTCATATTTATCAATCATTGCTACCACGCGCTCAATTCGCTCTTTGCGTTCAGTAAAGCTGGGTGATGGGTCATGAGCAAAGGCTTGCTGCAAATCTTCAAGTTGTAATTGGAGAGCGTTCATGGAATTTTGGCGTTAATTGAATATGAGAAGTATATGGGCAATTTATAGAACTAAGAATCAGGGATTTGACTAATACGGGCCAACTGAATGCCCTTGCTCCAAGCAGGTTAATGCCCAGAGGATTAAGATGACATCATTGATAAAGAGGATGAGCATCATGAATCAACAAGCAACGTTAGGCGGTGGATGTTTTTGGTGTTTGGAGGCTGTTTATCAACACGTGAGAGGTGTTCATCGTGTTGAGTCTGGTTATGCTGGCGGCAAGGCTTCTGATGCCAACTACGATGCGGTCTGCAGTGGCAGAACCGATCATGCAGAAGTGGTGCGTTTGGAATTTGATTCTTCTGTGATCAGCTTTAAGCAGTTGCTAGAAATTTTTTATGCCATTCATGATCCAACGACGCTTAATCGCCAGGGCAATGATGTGGGCTCACAATATCGCTCAGTCATTTTTACTCATGATGAGACTCAAAAGACCACCGCTACGAACTTGGTGAAGCAATTAGAAGAATCTGGAATTTTTGGCAATAAGATCGTGACTGAAATTTCAGATTTGCCAATCTACTATCCGGCGGAAGAGTATCACCAGAATTATTTCAACTTACATCCTGAGCAGGGTTATTGCGCTTTTGTGATCAACCCAAAGGTGGCCAAGTTCAGAGAGCAATTCAAAGATCTTTTGATGTAAATCAATTAAATGTGATTACGGCGCAAGGCGCTCAATTTTCCAGGCGTTTTGCTCGAGTGTGTAACGGATTCTGTCGTGTAAGCGTGAAGGTCTGCCTTGCCAAAACTCTGCAGCCTCAGGTCTGACACGAAAGCCTCCCCAGTGAGGTGGGCGCGGTGGATTGAGGGCAAACTTAAGAGCGTATTCTGCCGCTTTGGCAACCAATTCACCTCTTCCAGAAATCACTTTGCTTTGTGGTGAAGCCCATGCGCCAATTCTTGAGTCCAATGGTCTTGAGTGAAAGTATTCATCACTTTCTTTTTCAGAAATTTTTTCAACACTGCCTTCAATTCGGATCTGTCTTTCTAGTTCTGGCCAAAAGAACAAAAGGGCTGCGTGAGGATTGGCCAATAAAGCTTGGCCTTTGCGGCTATCGTAATTGGTGAAAAAAACAAAGCCTTCTTGAGTCACTTCTTTGATTAAAACTATTCTGGCGCTGGGTTTGCCATTTTCATCAACCGATGCTACTGTCATAGCATTGGGTTCAGGTAATTCTGCATGCTGAGCTTGATCAAACCAAATCTTGAATTGATCAACTGGGTTGGCTTGAACATCCTCTTCAGAGAGGCTGCCTTTCATGTAGGATTTTCTGAGATCAGCTAGCTTTGTCATAAGAGAAGTATATATAGTCTTTGTTGGCTTTGCTGGATTGTGTTGGAACTAAAAGGAATGAATTGATGTCAATTGAAGTGCCAAAAGAGGTGACCCCATCAAGAAGCTTGGTCATGAATTTGCGTCAGCAGTTGATGCAAGTGATTCCTTTTTCTGAGATGAAAGCAGAGCACGTTGATTTTTTCATCAAATCAGCCAAAGAACATTACTTCGGTCCAGATGAACTCATTCTTGAACCTGCTCACGGAGAAGTGAAGCAATTATTTTTTATTCGTCAGGGCAGTGTTATTTCAAGACGAGGCATGGCGAATGAGGCTGGTGGTGCGCATGAGATTGAGGCGGGTGAATTATTTCCTGTGAGCGCCGCTGTCGCAGGTCGTGCTGTGACTGCGACCTATGCAGCCTTGGGCGATTGTTTTTGTCTGAGGATTTCTGTTGAGACCATGAAGGAGTTGGCTAACTTATCCAGCCCTTTTGCAGATTATCTAAGTCTGCGAATCTTGAAATTCTTAGAGCAGTCTCGACAAGTTTTGCAAAGAACGTATGCTTCACAAATTTTTTCTGAACAATCCTTAGAAACACCTCTTGGCCAATTGCCGCGCAAGAAGCCTTTGTTTGTCTCACCAGACACCCCGATCAAAGACGCTTTGACTCAAATGCATGAACGTCGCGTTGGTTCAATTTTGGTGAGTAATCAACAAGATGGTTTATTGGGTATTTTGACTCGCTACGATATCTTGGGGCGTGTGACCATTCCGCAGATGAGTCTTGAGACGCCGATCAAAGATGTGATGACCACAGGCGTTAAAGCTTTGACCATCACACATACCGCACAAGATGCTGCTTTGATGATGTCCAAGTTTGGTATTCGGCATGTGCCGGTGGTTGATGGCAAAGAGATTGTGAACATCATCTCTGAGCGGGATCTGTTTGCCACCCAACGTCTGTCTTTGAAGAACATCAGTACCTCTATAAGGTCAGCTCCAGATTTATCGGACATGATTGTTTGCGCCAAAGACATCAGAAAGTTTGCGAAAAATTTGATTGGTCAAGGTGTTCAGGCAAGACAACTCACAACCTTGATCAGTTATTTGAATGATGTTGTTTGTGAAAGATTGGTTGAGCTCAATGCCAAAAAACATGGCTTGGATTTGAAGGAGTTCGCTTGGATTGCTTTGGGTTCCGAGGGTCGTTCTGAACAAACCATCGCCACGGATCAAGACAATGCCTTGGTATTTTCTGGGCAAGCCAGTGATGCAGTCAGGGATAAGTATTTGAAATTCGCTCTTGATGTCAATCAAGCCCTTGATGCTTGCGGCTATCCTTTGTGTAAAGGCAATGTAATGGCAAGCAATCCAAAGATTTGCTTGAGTGAAGCTGAATGGTTGGAGAGGTTCTCACACTGGATAGAGCATGGCTCACCAGAAGATCTTTTGAATGCAAGCATCTATTTTGATTTCCGCTTAGTGGCAGGTAATCCTGATTTACTGGTGGAAATGAAAAACACCGTGATGCAAAAAGCCAAAGCCATTCCGAGATTCATCAAGTTGCTGGCTGATAACTCCTTGAACATGAAAGTGCCTATCAGTTGGCATGGCGGTATTGACACCATCAAGCTTGAAGACAAAGAATGCATTGATTTAAAACTTCATGGCACTGCCATTTTGGTTGATGCAGCCCGCATCTACTCATTAGCTCATGGCATTGGGGACACCAACACCAGAGACCGATTGATTGCCGTGGGTCTTGCTTTGAATATTCCAGAGCGTGAATACTTGGCTTGGGTGTCTGCTTTTGAGTTTTTACAAATGTTGCGTTTATCGGTGCAAATTGATTCGCATGCGATTGGTGGAAATTTCAATGCGCTCGAATTGAGTAGTTTGAATAACATTGACCGCAGAATTCTCAAAGAGTCTCTAAGAGCCACCAGAGATTTACAGCAGCGCATTGAATTAGATTACGGTCGTTAAGATGTTTTGGTTAAAACGCTTATTTGGGCAGGCTCCTGGCATCAATCAAAAACGCTGGGTTGTTTTGGACGTTGAAACCAGCGGTCTTGATCCAAGGCGGGATCATTTGCTGGCCATTGCCGCTGTGTGCATTCATTTGAACGATGATCAAAGCTTAAAAATAGATATTTTCGATAGTTTTGAAGCTGTCTTGAAGCAAGATTCAGCTTCAGATAAAGACAATATCTTGTTGCACGGCATTGGTGCTCAGGCGCAAATGACTGGTGAGGATCCGCAGGAGGTATTGCGAAACTTCGAGCGTTGGGCGGGGGATGCCCCTTTATTGGCTTTCCATGCAGCTTTTGATGAGTCGATGATTCAAAGAGCCTATCAATACCAGCTTGGACATAAGCTTAAAAATGCTTGGATTGACGTTGAACCGCTCGTTTCAGCTTCATACCCTGAGGTCAAAGCCAGATCCTTGGATCAGTGGATGGGGTATTTGGGGATTGAGTGTGCAGTGCGTCATCAAGCGGCTGCAGATACCTTTGCTACCGCTGAATTAATGCTTCAAATTTGGCCTAAGCTCAAGCCATTGGCGCCAACGATTGATTTGATTGAAAAATTAGCCCGAGAGTCCCGCTGGCTACCCAGAAATTGACTTTGTAAGCCCCATGGTAAATACCTGTAAGTTTCGCTTAAGAAATTGATTTATATAAGAAAAATAGGGTAATTACTTATTCTCTCTTTACCCAAAGAAATCCATAGTACGCATGTTGATAGAAATGCCCCAATTAGGGGTGTAAATCCTTGAGGTAAGAATTTGATTCAGTTTTTGAATGTGTTGCAGTTGGTTTTGTATATCGGTGGTTTGGCTTTAGTGGGTCAAGCAATTCTTTATGCGATTGTTGGTAACAAAAGAGAAACCAATATGTTTTATCAATTGTTTGTGGTCTTGAATAAACCTTGGACATCGGTAGCCAAGTTAATTTCTCCAAAAATGGTTGCAGAGCGACACATCCCAGTGGTGGCTTTTTGTGTTGTTTCAGTTTTGTATATCGCAGTGACTTTGGCAAAAATCGAGCACTGCGTAGCGATAGGAATGGTTGGCTGTAAATGATGAAAATTGATCTTAAATGGCAATTACATAAGTGGCGCGGCATCACGTGGATCGTGTTTGGTCGCACTGCTTTAGCGATTGAGACATATGAAGACATGTTGGCTGATTACCCGAATGACACTTATGCATTGGGTAGCTTGGCTCATCTTTACTCAGAAGCAGGCAATAAACAAGCTTCTATCAATATGTATAAAAAATTAGTGACCAAGCCAGATGCTCCTGCATTCGCTTGGTACAACCTCGGCTTTCAACAGGAAGAGATGAAGCAAGTAGCTGATGCTGAGTTTAGTTTCCGTCGTGCTCTTGAATTAGATGAAAAAATGGACTTGGCCTGGTATGGCTTGGGTCTAACTTTGATTCAACAGCAGCGCTTTGAAGAGGCAATTAAAGCCCTTAAGCGCAATACCCAATTGCAGCCTATGAGTCCTTACGCTTGGTATCAGTTAGCGCGGGTTCATATGGATCGTCAGGAACCTGAAGAGACGGTGAAGATCATTCGCCACCTCAAAGGGTTTGAGCCTAAATTTGCCGCTCAATTAGAGCGGGAGACTGGGCTTGAAGCGAAAGTTTCTTGACAAATCGCGGTTCGGTTGCAAGCCAGAGGTGAAATTCTGGTGGATCGCAAAGGGTTCCGGGGAAACCTGGTTTTAAAGTAACAACGAGGAGAAACTGTTATGCAATTAACGGAATCGCAT
>JACCDT010547927.1_pt1 | contig 18378 bp, 16 predicted proteins | sample 7446291 | NCBI WGS metagenome assembly JACCDT01 (sample SAMN15323446, study PRJNA562643) | freshwater metagenome | isolation source: river surface water | place: USA:Blue River Watershed | collected 2017-08-17 | reverse complement strand
TCAACACAGGGCGACGGATCGCTGATGGCGGCGAAGTTCGCGGTTGGCTCTTGTGTGGAGCCGGAAGCGCTTAGCTGCTCTTGGTTCAACTCATGGGCATATGCGGCGAACGAGAGTGTCTCGGTCGTGGTTCCCGACTTACTCGCGAGCAGGTAGTAGCTGCTCTCCGGCTTCAGTCCAGCGACCGCGCTTCGCACCGCCTCAGGGTCGGTTGAGTCGCAGATACGAGCCTTCCCCCAATCGGTGATGTCGGCAAATGCGCGTGCGAGCACCTCAGGGGCAAGCGAAGAGCCGCCCATGCCAGCGACAACAAAGTCGGTGACGCGCGTGGCGGCACCAGTGACTGGTGATTCACCGAACGCCTCAAGCGAAGGGATCTCGGTGGTGAAGTGCTCAGGGGCATCAAGCCAACCGAGGCGATTGGCGATCTTCTCTTGCACGTCGGCATCGTTGCTCCAAAGAGTTGCGTCGCGTGCAGCGAGTCGTACCGCCCACTCGCCGGCGCGAGCGCGTTCAAAGGTGCTCTCGATTGCTGCGAGATCTGAGGCTCGACCAATGCGCGCGCGGAACGGGAGTCGTGGTTCGCTGCTCATGACTGCTCCTCTTCAATGTCGGCGACCTTGGCCGTGCGGCGGAGGTATCGCTCTTCGCTACTCGGTTCGGACTGCAAGAAGGCGGCGAGCGTTTCAAGCGCCGTCTCAAGGGTGATCAGGTTCGCGCCGAAGGCGAGCACATTCATGTCGTCGTGCACCACGCCCTGGCGCGCGGATGCTGGATCGTGTGCGATTGAGGCGCGGATACCGTGGAACTTATTCGCGGCGATCGTGACGCCGATCCCCGAGCCGCAGATCACGAGGCCACGATCGGCCTGGCCGGCGATCATGCGCTCCGCCACCGCGCGTGCGGAGTCGGGGTAATCGTCGGTCGGGTCACTCCCGTCGCCACCAAGGTCGGCAACGCTCCAGTCGGGCGCGACCTCTGCAACGCGGGCGACGATTGCCGCCTTGAGAGCGGCTCCGGCGTGGTCGGCGGCGATGGCGAGGCGGCGACCCACCTCAGCGAACCTGATGCCCGTCGTGCAGGTGCGGCGTCGGAACGACGCCATGCACGCTGCCTGCGAGCACGCCCTTGGCGATCTCCACGATGCGCTCTGGGGTGAAGCCGAACTCCTTGAAGAGGGTTGGCGCAGGCGCCGATGCGCCGAAGCGGTCCATCGCAATGATGGCGCCGTCAGTGCCCGACCAGCGGTCCCAACCAAGGCTCACACCCGCCTCAATGGCAACGCGTGCACGAAGCGCAGCTGGCAGTACCGATTCGCGGTACGCCGCATCCTGCTCGCCGAAGAGTTCTGGGCAGGGCATCGAGACAACGCGCGTTGGGGTGCCGGCGGCCTCAAGCTGCTCCGCCGCGGCAACGGCGAGGTGCAACTCTGAGCCCGTCGAAATCAAGATCATCTTCGCGGCGCCCGTTGCCTCGCGAAGCACATAGGCACCGCGTCGCACGCCAGCTGCGGCACCAGTGATGGAGCCAGAAAGCACCGGCAGCTTCTGTCGCGTGAAGGCGAGCACCGTTGGTGCATGTCGTCGCTCAACGGCAACACCCCATGCAGCTGCCGCCTCGTTTGGATCGCCAGGGCGGAAGAAGCGCACGTTTGGAATCGCACGCAACGCGGCGTAATGTTCAACTGGCTGGTGTGTTGGGCCATCTTCACCGAGACCAATCGAGTCATGCGTGAAGACGAAGATGCTGCCGAGGTTTGCGAGCGCTGCGAGGCGCAGAGCGCCGCGCAGGTAATCGCTGAACGTCAAGAACGTTGCAACGAATGGAATCAGCCCACCGTGATACGAGATGCCGTTCGCAATTGCGGCCATCGCATGTTCGCGCACGCCGTAGCTAATGTTGCGACCCGACTCGGTAGCGGTGAACTTGCCACCACCATGGATGTCGGTGAGGTTGGACTCCGAGAGGTCGGCGCTGCCGCCGATCAACTCTGGAAGCACTGCGCCGAGCGCCGAAATGCTCGACTGGCTGACGTTGCGTGTTGGCGCATCGCCACCAAGCTCGTACTTCGGCAGGGCGCTCTCCCAGCCGGCCGGGAGCGTTCCCGCCATGCGGCGCTGCAGTTCAGCGGCCTCGGCAGGGAAGGCGGTGGCGTAGGCGAGGAGCTTCTTGGTGTGCTCAGCGACCAGATTTGCACCGTGATCGCTGCGCTCCTTATAGAGGGCGGCAACATCAGCAGGCACCGCAAAGGTTGCCTCTGGGTCAACACCGTAGGCGGCCTTGGTGAGCTTCACCTCATCAGGACCGAGGGGTGCGCCGTGTGACTTCTGGCTCCCCGCCTTGTTCGGTGAACCGAAGCCGATAACGGTTCGCACTGCGATCAGGCTCGGTCGCTCGTCGGCGATCGCCCAATCAATGGCGCGATCGATGGCTTCAATGTCGTTGCCATCCTCAACGCGCGCGGTGTGCCAGCCGTAGGCATCAAAGCGCTTGAGCACATCCTCTGACCAGGCGGTCGAGGTTGGCCCGTCGAGCTGGATCAGGTTGTCGTCCCAGAGGTAGATCAACTTGCTGAGCTTCAAGTGCCCCGCGAGCGAAGCGGCTTCAGAGGCGATCCCCTCCTGGAGATCACCGTCGGAGACGATCGCGAAGACACGGTGATCAATGACCGTGTGTCCTGGGCGGTTGAACTCTTCGGCGAGGCGGCGCTCTGCGATGGCCATACCGACGCCGTTTGCGAACCCCTGGCCGAGTGGGCCGGTGGTGGCTTCGACGCCGGCGGTCAGGCCGAACTCTGGATGCCCAGGTGTGAGCGAACCCCACTGGCGGAACGCGCGGAGGTCATCAAGGGTCAAGCCGTAGCCGGCGAGATGAATGAGGGAGTAGAGGAGTGCGCTTGCATGTCCATTAGAAAGAACGAAGCGATCGCGATTGAACCAGCTCGGCGTTGATGGTGCATGTCGAAGGTGGCGTGACCAGATGGTGTGCGCCATCGGTGCGCAGCCCATCGGAGCGCCAGGGTGTCCGCTGTTCGCCGCCTGCACCGTATCAATGGCAAGGGTGCGAATTGTGGTGACGGCCGACTGGTCGAGGCGCTGGTCCATGGGTCTCTCCATCCATCAATAAGGCAGGTGAGCCGTCGGCGCGGAGTTGAACACGTGCGCCACGGTGCTGCAGGGAGATTGTAGACTCCCTCCACTTGCGCCGTTGCAACCGAGTGGCAACGTGGCACCACCCCGCCCAAGGAGGAGTTATGTCGGGATCTACTTCGCCTGCCGCCGTTCAGGCCACTGGGATCGGCCGCGTCTTTGATGCGAAGGGTGGCCCCGTCACCGCGCTAGATGGCATCGACCTGCGCATTGAGCCGGGTGAGCTCTTCGGGGTGCTTGGCCCCAACGGCGCGGGGAAGAGCACGCTCATCAAAATCCTGAGCACCCTTCTCCTTCCGAGCACCGGATCTGCTTCGATCTTCGGCCTGGATGTCGTCACCGAGACGGCACGCGTGCGCCGGATCATGAACCTCGTCGCCGGTGGCGACTTCTCTGGGTACGGGCTGTTGACGGTTCGAGAGCAGCTGGCGATGTTCGCCCAGTTCTACGGCCTGCCGTACCGCGAGGGGATGGCGAAGGTTGATGCGCAGATCGCCTCATTCGGCATTGAAGAGATTCGCGATCGAAAGATCAGCGCCCTCTCTACGGGCCAGCGACAGAAGTTGAACTTTGCGCGATCGTTCTTGAACGCCCCGTGGATCCTCTTTCTAGATGAGCCGACGATCGGTCTCGACGTCTCGGCCGCGCGCGACGTGCGCGATCGCGTGCGCGCCTTTCAGGCAGAGCAGCCCGGTCGAACCGTTCTGCTCACCACGCATTACATGGCCGAGGCAGATGAGATGTGCGATCGCATCGCCATCGTCAATCACGGGCGCATTTTGGCGCAGGGGACACCAACGGAACTGAAGCGCATGGTGCAGAAGGATGCACTCTTTGTTGTTGGCATCGACGCACTCCCTGCATCGATGTCGTTGGACTCGTTGCGCGGGCTCCCTGGCGTGATCTCAGTCGCGGCGCGAGATGCCGATGGTAGCGACGCTTCTGGCGTCGGATCGCCAATGCGACGGCTCGCAATCGGCCTCAAGGAAGATGGCGCACTTGGCGGCGTGATCAGTGCGCTTGCGGCAGGTGGCGCACACCTCCAAGAGATCTCCAAGAGTGAACCAACCCTGGAAGAGGTCTTCGTGCAACTGGTTGGTCGCGGGATCAGTGAATCAGATGAGGTGAGCGATGGGGAGTAGCGTCGTTGGCGCAGAGGCAACCGCCCTCATCTCGCGCATCCACGAGGAGACCTCGTGGAGCCTCGGTCGACGAGTTCGGCACGCCTTCGTTTCGGTCGTAGCGCGCGCCTATCCGCGCGTGATCGGTGCAGCGCGTGAACCATCGTGGCTCTTCTTCGATCTGGTCTTCCCGATTCTTGGCATGTGCTCCATCGTCTTCCTCCTTCGCTCGCGCGGTGTCGACGAAGCGTGGATCGCATCGACGATCTTGGCGACGGCACTCCTCTCCTTCTGGATCTCGGTGGTCTGGATGATGGGGGCACAGTTCCACTGGGAGCGCGACTCGGGGAATCTCCTCCTCTATATCACCGCCCCCGTCGGCCTCGGCGCCATTGCCCTCGGTATGGCGATCGGCGGGGCGCTCGGTGTGGTCATTCGAGCGGTGATCATCACCGTGGCGGGCGTGCTCCTCTTCGGGGCGAAGTACCAGGTCGCCGATCCGTTCCTGCTTGCTCTGGTCATCTTCGCGGGGGTGGCGGCGATGTACTCACTTGGTGTCTGCCTCTCGTCAGTCTTCCTGATCTCTGGGCGTGAGGCGGACCACCTCGGCAGCCTCTTGAACGAGCCGATGCAACTCCTTGGCGGCGTCTACGCACCGGTACGTTCCATGGGCACGGTTGGCGTGGTCGCACTCGGCATCTTGCCGCTGGCCCCAGCGATTGATGCACTGCGCCAGGTTGCGGTGCCACAACTTGCTGAAACGGGCATCTTGCCGGTGGGTGTTGAGTTGGTGATTCTGTTGGTGATGACAATTGTCTTCGGCATGATCGGGCGCGCGCTGCTCGCCCACATTGAACGCGTCGGTCGCGCCGGTGGAAAGCTGTTGGCACGTGCCGATTAGTGCGGGTTCCGCACCAGAGGTGCGCCCATTCGGCCCGTTGCGTGGCGCGGCTGCCGATGCCGCGCGCTCCCTTGTCGCCTCGGCGCGACTCGCGTGGGCGATTGAGGGGAACTGGGCGGAGCCGATTTACCTCGCAGCATTTCTGATCATCCGGCCACTCGCATTTCTCGGGCTCTTCCTTGCAGTACTCAGCATTGGCGGCTCACTCGACGTTGCAACGATTGGGTTTGTGGTTGTGGGACAGGCTGTCTTCCAAATCGTCAGCGCTGCACTTGAAGGCCCAACGCATGCACTCCTTGACGACCGCGAGCGCTATCGCACGATTCGCTACATTTTTGCAACGCCTTCGTCGCTCCTTCCAGTATCGATTGGTCGATCACTTGTGAAGGCGAGCATCGCCGGCTTCAGCGCCATCATCGTGATTGGCGCTGGGGTGCTGCTCGGTGTGCCAATGCGCGCCGGGGGACCGGACCTCTTGCTCCTTGGGGTGGTGCTGCCGCTCGGGCTCCTCTCAGTGGTCGGTCTCGGCATTGTGCTCGGAGGCATCTGTGTACAGCTTCGCAATGATGCCTGGGCCTACCCGCAGGCAGTTTCATCCACGGTCTTCTTGCTCTGCGGCGCGATCTTCCCGCTTGAGGTGCTTCCAGGCCCAGTGCAAGGCATTTCGGCGGCACTCCCCATCACCTGGTGGATAGAGGGGTTGCGCCGCGCGCTGCTCGGCACCACATCACCAGGTATCCTCGGCGCCATGCCCACGAACGAGCTCCTGCTCATCCTTGCCGCGGGCACCGCCGTCATTTGGCTCATCTCGCCACGCCTCTTTGTGGCGGGGATCAATCGTGCCCGTGAGAAGGGGCAGCTCGACCGGAACACCGCTTCGTGAGCCGCGCCCCGCTGAGCATCCGCGCCGTTGCTGAACTCGGCGTGCTCGTCGCCATGGCGACCTGGGCCGTCAACTTCACCGTTGTGAAAGCGGCGGTGCTTGCGTGGCCCGTGCTTCCGTTCTCTGCCATTCGCATCACCGCCGCGGGCATCTTGGTGCTCGGCTGGGCGCTCATGCGCGGTTCAAATGTGCGCATGGCACGTCGCGACCTGCTTGCAGCCGCACTCTTTGGTGTGATCGGACAGGGCATCTACCAACTTCTCTGGGCGGGCGCGTTCGGCACCATTAATGCTGGCACGAGTGCGCTGCTGATTGCGGTCACACCGTTTCTTACGGCGATCCTTGCATCACTACTGCGCATCGATCCTCTGAAGCCTGCGGTTGCCGTAGGCGGCATCATCGCCTTCGCGGGCGTTGTGGCCGTTGCCCTTGGTGAAGGGGCGGGTGCGTTTGGCGGCGAGACCACCGGCGTGTTGATGACACTCGCCGCCGCCGTCTGTTGGGCCGTCTATCTGCTTGCTGGGGCGCGCGTTATTCCGCGCGTTGGCGCAATAGCCTGGACCGCCTGGAGCATGATCTTCGGTGGAGCTGCACTCTTCATCACCGCGATCGCCGACGGCCAATTCGTTGGGCTTGCTGCGCCACCACCGGTCGCCATCTTCGGCCTGGTCTTCTCAACGATCGGCTCAAGTAGCTTGGCCAACGTCTTGTATTTCACAGCGGTGCCGATCGTTGGCGTCTCGCGCGTCGCCAGCTTCCAGCTTCTGGTGCCGTTCCTCGCCGTCGTCGTCTCCGCCGCTGTGCTCAGCGAGGCCCTCGAGCCGATCCAGGCGTTCGGCGGCGCACTCATCCTTTTGGGCATCTGGGCAGGGCGCCAAACCAGTTCCCCGTTCCGCCGCCGCCTGCGATAGACTCCGTCAGGCTCGTTCGGGAATCCCCGAACGCCCCACCTTGAGTGTTGGAGGGAGAGCGACCAATGGCGACGAAGTTCGTATTCGTCACTGGTGGCGTCACCTCCTCCCTCGGTAAGGGAATCACCGCCGCCTCTGTCGGCCTCCTCCTCAAAGCGCGCGGCCTGCGCATCTCCGTTATCAAGCTCGACCCCTATCTCAACGTTGACCCGGGCACGATGTCGCCGTATCAGCACGGCGAGGTCTTCATCACCGATGACGGCGCCGAGACCGACCTCGACCTTGGGCACTACGAGCGCTTCATTGACGTCAACCTCTCCCAGGCCTCCAACGTCACTACGGGGCGCATCTACTCCACCGTGATTGCGCGCGAGCGCCGCGGCGACTACCTCGGCGGCACCGTGCAGGTTATTCCGCACATCACGAATGAGATTAAGGAACGTGTCCTGCGCCTGAGTGGCGACGATGTTGATGTGGTGATCGTTGAGGTCGGCGGTACCGTCGGCGATATTGAGTCCCTTCCGTTCATTGAAGCGATTCGGCAGCTGAAGAAGGATGTTGGCCGTGGAAACTCGCTCTATCTGCACGTCACCCTTCTGCCAGAACTGGCGGCTACTGGTGAACTAAAGACGAAGCCAACCCAACACTCAGTGAAGGAGCTGCGCGGCAGCGGCATTCAGCCAGACATCATCATCTTGCGTGCAGATCACCCCGTACCTGATGACGTGCGCGAGAAGATCGCCCTCTTTACCGACGTTGCCGTTGAGGCGGTTGTTCCCGCAACGACGGCGCGCACCATCTATGAGGTTCCACTGCAGTTCGAGAAGTTTGGCTTGGGCGACCTCGTCGTCCGCGAACTTGGCCTTCCGGCAACCACGCCAGACCTCTCGCGCTGGGAGAAGCTGGCCGCTGAGATCGTCGCTGAGAAGCCGGCGGTTGAGATCGCCATCGTTGGCAAGTACACCGAACTTCCTGATGCCTACCTCTCCGTTACCGAAGCGCTGCGCCACGCCGGTTGGGCGCACGGCGTTGATGTGCGCGTTCGTTGGGTGAATGCCGAGCGACTCGATGATGCCGAGCCAGCGGTACTCTCCGCCGAACTAGCAGGCGTACACGGCATTCTCGTTCCAGGTGGCTACGGCTATCGCGGCATTGAAGGAAAGATTCGCGCAGCGCACATGGCGCGCACCGAGCGCATCCCATACCTTGGCCTCTGCCTCGGCTTGCAGATTGCAGTGATTGACTTTGCGCGCGAAGCACTCGGCTCCAGCGATGCAAACTCCACTGAGTTCGACATGTTCACCAAGAACCCCGTGATCGACTTCACCCCTGATCAGCGCGGTGTGGAGGAGAAGGGGGGCACACAGCGCCTCGGCCTCTACCCAGCCAAGCTCACGCCAGGGAGCCGCGCGGCAGCCGTCTACGGTGCTGAGGTGGTGTACGAGCGACACCGCCATCGCTTTGAGGTTGCCAATCGCTTCAAGCCACAGCTCGAGGCGGCTGGCATGCGCTTCACCGGCGTCTCGCCCGACAGCCGATTGGTAGAGATCATTGAACTCGCCGACCACCCCTGGTTCGTGGCGAGCCAGTTCCACCCCGAATTCACCAGCCGACCGCTGCGAGCGAACCCACTCTTCGACGGGTTTGTAGGCGCCGCCGTGGCCCTACGCGACGGTCGCCTCGCCTCGTACACCCCACGAATGGTGGGAGTGCGCGATGATGAGGCGGCGCAGGCTGAGCGCACGCGCGCCGTCGAAGCCGCCGCCACGAAGGCGGCAAAGCGCAGCAACGGTTCAAACGCGTAATCGCCCATAATCGGGCTAAGCCATTCAGTAGTTGGGGGACACGATGAAATTCTTCTTGGACACCGCTGACATCGAAGAGATCAAGACCGGCATTAAGTGGGGCGTCGTTGATGGCGTCACCACGAACCCGTCGCTCTACGCAAAGGTTGGCGGCTCGTACGAGGAGATCCTGAAGGAGATCTGCAGCCTTACGAAGGGCCCCGTCTCGGCTGAGGTGATCAGCGATGACGCCGACGGCATGGTGAAAGAGGGTCTCGCCTTTGCGAAGATCGCTCCGAACATCGTCGTCAAGGTTGCTCTCACCACCGCAGGCCTTGAGGCAATTAGCCGCCTCGCCGCCGAGGGGATCAAGACGAACTGCACGCTGATCTTCACTGCGAACCAGGGGCTCATGGCGGCGAAGGCCGGTGCATCACTGATTAGCCCATTCGTTGGTCGACTCGACGACATTAATGAAGACGGGATGATCGTCATTCAAGAGCTTGCCGAGATCTTCGCGAACTACGAGGGGCTTGATCATTGCGAGATCCTTGCCGCATCAATCCGCCACCCACGACACGTCACTGAGTCAGCGCTGGCGGGTGCGCACGTTGCGACGATGCCGCTCAAGGTGTTGGAGCAGATGACGAAGCACCCACTCACCGATAAGGGGATCGCGATCTTCAAGTCAGACTGGGCAAAGGCAACCTCCGGGAAGTAGTCGCGGGCCCGAATCCGCGGGCTCTTGACGAGCGGCAACGCCTGCCGTAGAGTTCTCTCATCCCCCCCGAACTGCACAGCGAACGCGACGCAGTATCGCGTACCGGGGATGCATTCACCCATAGGTAGAGGAAGGTATTCAACTGATATGAACGACGGACGAAACCGCGGCCCACGACGACCACCCCGCCGCGGCGGACCGAACCCGAACTCGATGCGCATGCCACAGGGCGCACTTCCGGCCGACGTCGAGGTGCTGTCAGAAGCTGACCTCGCCGCCGAAGGGCTCGTGACATTTGCCGCCCTCGCCAACATGAAGGCGACCGAGCTCATCGCTGCAGCAAAGAAGCTCGGCGTCGAAGCTACTCAGCAAGAAGAACTTTCCGCTGTCATCCAGAAGATCCTCACGGCGCAGGCCGAAGAGCAGGGTCAGATTTGGGCCGAGGGAATCCTCGAAATCGTTGACGATGGCTACGGCTTCATTCGCCGCAACGGCCTACTCCCAAGCGCTGACGATGTCTACGTTCCGTCACCAATGGTGCGCCGACTCGGCCTGCGCCAGGGCGACACAATCGGCGGCGTGATTCGTGCGCCGCGCGAGGGTGAGAAGTTCTGGGGAATGCTCCGCGTCGAGATCGTCTCCGGCACCGACCCAGAGTCGGCGCGACGACGACCGCACTTCGGCGACCTCACACCGATTCACCCAATTGAGCTGATCAACCTCGAGACGGTTCCGTCGAACCTCTCGCAGCGACTGATCAACCTCGTCAATCCACTCGGTAAGGGCCAGCGCGCCTTGATCGTTTCGCCACCGAAGGCCGGCAAGACGAGCCTGCTGAAGCAGATCGCCCAGGGCGTTACGGCGAACTACCCAGAGATCTCCCTGATGGTCTGCCTCATCGGCGAGCGACCAGAAGAGGTCACCGACATGCGCCGCTCGGTAAAGGGCGAGGTCATCTCGTCAACCTTTGACGAGCCAACCGAGAATCACACCCACGTTGCCGAGATGGCCCTCGAGATCGCAAAGCGCCGCACCGAGGCCGGTGCCGACGTCGTCGTGTTGCTCGACTCCATTACGCGACTGGCGCGCGCCTACAACCTGGCACTCCCACCATCCGGGCGAACGCTCTCAGGCGGTATTGACCCAATTGCGCTCTATCCACCGAAGCGTTTCTTCGGTGCGGCGCGAAAGCTCGAAGAGGGCGGCTCACTCACGATCATCGGAACCTGCCTTGTCGACACTGGTTCGAAGATGGACGACGTGATCTACGAAGAGTTCAAGGGAACGGGTAACTCCGAACTTGTGCTCGACCGCAAGTTGGCCGAGAAGCGCATCTTCCCGGCGATCGATGTTCAGCGTTCGGGAACCCGCCGCGAGGAGCTCCTCCTTGACGAGGGGACCCTCAAGATGGTCTGGACGATGCGTCGAATGCTCTCGGCCGTTGGGGCCAACGAGGGGATCGAACTGCTCCTGAACCGCATTGCGAAGACGGAGTCGAACGCCCAGTTCCTCGCCTCACTCACGAAGGGAACCGAGGGGTCCAACCCCGCGTAGCCCACGCACGAGGCACAGCATGTGCCAGGGTGCCTCGCTCGGCGGCATAGCCGAGGGGTAGACTAAGGCGGAGATCGGAGGCTGGAATGCCAGATGTGAAACGCCAAAAAACGTCTGCCCGTGGATCCAAGCATCGCAATGTGCGAGCTGGAAGCCCCTCCTTCCGCCTCGCCGCGGCTATTCGCCGCCGCCTCCTCGCCTTCGGGTCCTTCTTGGAACGTAGCGGTGAGCGTGCGATTCGCCTGAGCATCTTCCGCGCTGGTGAGTTCCTAAAGCACCCCCTCCCTCGCCGGATTCGCGTTCACCCGACCCTTGCCACCCGCACGACCGGAATCGCGGTGGCGGCTATCGCCCATAAGGTCACCCCAGTGCTCGAAGAGCGCGGCATCCTTCGGTCGCTCCGCCGCCGCCGCCGTTCACTTGACTCTGGGCTGCGCAAGCTTGGTCGCGAACCTGAGCGAGCGATGCCTGCGGTGATCGCGGGGCTCTTGAGCGTGGCGATCATCGCGAGCCTCCTCCCAGGGCCAACCATTGACGTTCGAACACAGGCATTGAACGACAAGGGTATGGGCGTCGGCGCGAGTGCAGAGGCTGAGCAAACGTTTACGACGGAGTGGGGCGGCACGGAAAATCCAGACCGGTTCGCTTCAGAAGGCTCCATCGTGAACACCGCCGTAGCCGACGGTGTACTCATTGGAGAGGCCGCCACCGAGAGCACCTTCTCTATGCGTGCTACTGAGGTTATTGCGCAGTCCGCCGATCCAGTGGTCGCCACATCAGCGGTAGATGGACCAATCTTCCTCGACGACGGGACCCTTGAGCTCCCAGCCGCAATCGACATCGTTGTCGCTGACGGTCGAGACCACGTCATCATCCACGTGGTTGCACGAGGTGAGACCCTCGCTGCAATCGCGAAACGCTACAAGATCTCTTCCATGGAGCTGATCTGGTCGAATGGCCTGCAGTCCGCTGACAACCCACCAGTCGGAAAGCGCCTTCGTGTTCCTGACACGCGCGGCATCGTCGTTACAGTTCGTGAGCATGAGACGCTCAAGTCGATCGCGTCAAAGTATCGCGTTACGCCATCAGTCATTCGCACGTATAACAGGCTGAAGACGTCAGATCTTGTGTTGGGCATGATCCTTGTTCTTCCTGGTGGACGCGGCGCTGCGCTGCCAACATTCACCCGGAACGATGGGCTTGTCGGCTATACCGGACCGATTCCGTCGGTGTATAGCGGTGTGAAGTTCCGCTACCCCGTACCTGGCGGTCGCTACGTACGTGGATTCACGCGCACACACCTAGGAATGGATATTTCGAACGCCTACGGCGCCCCCATCGTTGCCGCGGGCGATGGCGTCGTGGTCTTCACTGGGTGGCGCAATAACTGTGGTGGCTACCAGGTGATCGTTGCGCACGGTTCGAATCTCTATACCGGCTACTACCACCTCTCAGGCATCCTCGCGAACACTGGGCAGAAGGTGACGCGGGGAACGCGCATCGGACGCATGGGTCAAACGGGCTGCGCGACTGGGCCTCACCTGCACTTCGTGGTCTCTCGAGGGTTCCCGCTCGCGGGTGCCTCGACGCTCTACAACCCAGCGCGCTTCCTTCCCTAAACAATGTTTCTTGATGTTGTAGAGATCCACCTCGCTGCAGGGCGCGGCGGAGACGGCGCATCGACGATGCGTCGCGAGTCGCATGTGCCGCGCGGTGGCCCGGATGGTGGCGATGGTGGTCGGGGCGGCAGCATCTACGTGGTAGTCGATACTGGGCAGACCACCCTGCGCGACTTTGAGGTCAAACGTCGCTACGTTGCAGGCGATGCAAGCGGCGGCGGAAACAAGACGTCGCACGGCAAAGCTGGGCGCGACCTGGTCATTGGGGTGCCACCGGGCACGGCAATCTTCGATGCGAAGAGTGGCGATCTCATCGCCGACCTCGTCTCGCGCGAGCAACATGTGCTGTTGGTGCGCGGCGGCCGTGGCGGCCTTGGCAATGCGCACTTCACCACGGCAACCCACCAGGCGCCGCGACACGCACAGAAAGGGGAGCCTGGTGAGCTGCGCGACGTGCGATTTGAACTACGCCTCATTGCGGATGTTGGCCTCGTTGGGCTGCCCAATGCTGGAAAGTCCACTCTGCTCGCGGCACTCACGGCGGCACAGCCAAAGATTGGCGACTACGCCTTCACCACCCTTGAGCCAAACCTTGGCGTGCTCGAACTTGGCATTGACGATGGTCGTCGGCCGACGATCGCCGATCTACCAGGACTGATTGAGGGGGCGTCGATCGGCGCGGGTCTCGGCTTCGCCTTCTTGCGACATGCCTCGCGAACGCGCGTGCTGGTGCACGTGGTCGACGCATCTGCCCCCGACCCAGTACGAGACGCGGCAATCATTCGCACGGAGCTTGAGGCGCATAATCCGGCGCTACTCGAGAAGACCACCCTGATTGCCCTCAATAAACTGGATCGACCCGAGGCGAAGGAGCGCGAGGCGGAACTTACCGCAGCGTTCCGCGAGCTCGGCTTGCACGTGCTGCCGATCTCGGCGGCGGGCGGCGAGCGCGGTGAGGGAATCGCTGCGCTGCGCGATGCCTTGGCCGACCTTCTCCCTGATGCAGAGACCCTCTCATACCCGGCTGAGCCTGCCGGTGTGGTGGTGCACCGCATTAATCCGATCGCTTCGGTTGGCTTTGAGGTTAGCCGCGAGGGCGAGGGATTCCGTGTTCGCGGGAAGGCAATCGAGCGGCTCGTACATCAGACCGACTTTGCTCGCGATGAATCTGCGGAGCGATTCCAGCATGAGCTTGCGCGACAGGGGATTGAATCCGCGCTACGAAAGGCGGGGTGCCGCAGCGGCGACACGGTCATGATCGGTGAGCTCTCACTCGAGTGGGATGACCCAGACGATGCATCGCTACTCAACGCGGCAGAAGAGGCTGAGGCGCTGGAGCTTGATGGCGTGCTCTTGGCTGCAACACCGAACAACGATGGGGAGAGCGAAGGGTGAGCGGCATCGGAATTCTCGGCGGAACGTTCGACCCAATCCACGATGGTCACCTCGCCCTCGGCCAGGCCGCCTACGAGCTGCTGAAACTCGACCAGGTGCTCTTTGTTCCCGCCGCGCGGCCTCCGCACAAGGTTGCCGATCGTGTCACCGATCCTGAGATTCGTTGCCGAATGGTTCAACTCGCGATTGCTGGGAATCCAGCATTTGAGTTGAGTCGCATGGAGATTGACCGGCCTGGGCTCTCGTTCACGATTGACACGCTTCGGGCGATCACGGCGGAGCGGCGCGCAGGTGGTGCCGCGCCAGAGCTCACACTGATCCTCTCCGTAGAGTCACTCCTCGGATTCAATGAGTGGGAGGATGCAACCGGAATCCTCGATCTGGCACGAGTTGCAGCACTGCCACGACCTGGCACGCCAACCCCAGACCGAGCCTGGCTTACGCGTCACTTCCCAGGTCGCGAAGATCGCTTCCTCTATCTTGATGGCTTCCACCTCTCGCACGCCTCTCGGGAGTTGCGCGCGTTGGCTGCGCGAGGTCGATCGTTGCGCTATCTCGTCCCCGACGCTGTTGCCGATTTCATCCGAAGTGAGGGGCTCTACCGCGGTCGACCCGAACTGGTGCTAGAGCGCCCAGTTGAAGTGGAAGATGTCCCTGTTGATCCTGCCTCGTAATCGCGCAACCGTTAGTGCGGTACGCTGAGGTCATGTCAACCAAACAGCAAACAGCCATTGAGCCACACGACCTTGCGCGAAAGGTTGCCCTCCTTGCGGAAGAGAAGAAGGCGGCCGACATCCTTGTGCTTGACGTGAGTAGCCTGACCACCGTTACCGAGGCGTTTGTGATTTGCACTGGTGGCTCTGAGCCACAGCTTGCCGCCATCACCGAGAGCATCGTCAGCGGCATGGCCGAAGAGGGCATCACCCCGGCTCACCGTCATCGCGCCGCCGCCTCGCACTGGATCGTTTTGGACTACGGCAGTGTGATCGTGCACATCTTCACGCCGCCAGAGCGCGACTTCTACAAGCTTGAACAGCTCTGGTCTGATGCGAAGGTGCTCGTCCGAATCCAGTAGCGCTACTTTGGGAGCAGACTCTTCACAATTCGATTGATGTCGCTCTGCCGTGGGCGCCAACCGAGCTGACTCTGCGCCCGCGAGATGTCAGCCACGAGGCGAGGCGGATCGCCGGCACGACGGGGGTGCTCTTGCACCTCGATGTGCGCACCAGAGGCCTTCTCAATCGCCTTGATCGCCTCGCGAATGCTTGTGCCCGCACCGCTCCCGATGTTCAGGGCGGTGAACCCGTGGCCCCCTTCAGTGGCAACCTTTTCGGTCGCGGCAACGTGCGCTGCGGCAACGTCGGCAACGTGCACATAGTCACGGATGGCGGTGCGATCTGGTGTGGTGTAGTCGCTCCCATACAGTTCAAACGGCACCCCAGTTTGGGCTGCGTTCATGAGGCGTGGCAGCAGGTGCGTCTCTGGGTGATGGCGCTCAGAAACCTGCTCCGTTGCACCCGCCACATTGAAGTAGCGCAACGCGATCGCAGTGAGTTCATGCGCTGCGGCGTAGGCGCGGAGCACCTGCTCGAAAGCGGCCTTCGTTGCCCCATACGGGTTGACTGGTGCAAGAGGAAGCTCCTCATGGAGCACGTTCGATGAAGAGGCGCCATATACCGCAGCACTGGAAGAGAAGATCAGGCGCTTCACACCAACGGCAATCGCGGCGTCGAGCAGAGCGATGCTGCCGACGAGGTTCGTCTTGAAGTACCGCTCTGGCTGCGCCACGCTCTCGGCAACGATGCTCAGCGCTCCAATATGCAAGATCGTGTCAATCCGGGCGTCGCGCAGCAGGCTCTGCATGCGGTCTCCATCAGCGAAGCTGCCCACGATCGAAGAGGCCTCATTCGGGATTGTGTCGGCGTGTCCCGCTGAGAGGTCATCCAGAATGACGACGCGATGTCCGGCGGCGATCAGGGCATTCGCGCTCGCAGCGCCGATGTACCCGGCTCCACCTGTGACCAAAATCGTGCGTGGCTCGAGCGTCATACCGAGAGTCTACGCGATGGAATCTCGCCCTTCGCTTGCGACGACCCTCTCGCTCCAGGTGAGAAGATCACCTTCGGTGTTTGCCACGCGGCGATGGGCGACGTCATCAACGAGTCGCGCGAGGAGTGCCGCGACCCACGGTCCCGGCGTGCGACCGAGGCGCGCCACCAGCTGGTCGCCCCCAACGGCGAGATCACTCGCTGTCGCGGGGAGCTGCTCCTCATCAGCCTGAACGCAGGCGTGAAGGAGCGCGGCAGCGGCGTTACCAGCCCGACTGGCGGCAACGCGGCGGCGAAGCTGCCGTGCGGCGTCTCGGGGATCGCCGGTGGCGGCGGCGGCCACGATGCGGAGTGCTGCCCCATTAACCTGACCTCGCTCGGCAGTGTTCTCCGCAGCGGCAACGGCGCGATCAAGGGTGCGAATCTGCTGGATTGCCGTAATCGTTGCTCGTGGTCGACGCCACGATTCAAGGAGTGCTGCCACATCTTCGTCGTCGGCGATCGGCAGAAGGAGCTCGCTCATGCGCCCCAGAGGATCTGGCGCATCGGGGAGTGCATCGCCGCCGACGGCTTCAACACGCGTGCCAACCTCAGCGCTCCACTCTGCCGCAAGCGCGGGTGCGATGGCGGCGAGGATGCCGAGCTCTGCAGCAAGCTGCAAGGCGCGTGCGGGGCGTGCAGCAGCAAGGATCCCCTCGATCTCTGCGCCGATTCGTTCGCCAGAGAGGCGTGCAGTCAGAGGGGCATCGCGCTTGATTGCTGTGGCGGTTCCTTGCTCAACTGTGAGGTTGAAGCGTGCAACAAACCGAATCGCGCGCAGCATGCGCAGCGCATCTTCAATAAATCGTTCGGCCGGATCACCAACCGCACGCAGCAAACCGTTGGCTAGATCCTCAGCGCCGCCATGGGGGTCAACGATCGCGCCGTCGGCCACTGGATCGGCGCGTCGACTCGCCTCAGGGGCGAGACCAAACGCGATCGCGTTGATCGTGAAGTCTCTGCGCGCAAGGTCACCATCGATACGCGGGAGGAAGGTGACCTCGTCGGGGCGACGGGAGTCGCTGCTACCGCTGTCGGCGCGGAAGGTGGTGATCTCACGAACCACTCCGTCGCCCGTGGGAACGCCGACGGTGCCGAACCGATTCTCGTAGGTGGCGCTCGGAAAGAGTGCGCGCAGCTGGTCTGGTGTCGCCTCCGTGGCGAGGTCCCAATCTGCGGGTGTTCGTCCAGCGATCACGTCGCGAACGGCACCGCCGACAACATAGGCGCCAAATCCCGCTGTGCGAAGTGCGCGCAGCAGATCGGCAACGTCGCGAGGGATGGCGGCGCGAACCGCCGCCGCAGGGGTCACGCGCCGCTGGCCACGGCGCTATCAGAGATAAAGAGGAAGTCGCGCCACGCCGAGTAGGCATCGTGTCGCAGATACGGCAGGAAGACGGCGTACACGTCACAGCGCGGCTCGTACGGTTTGCGTCGAAGTTGGAGACCAGCAGCTTCGGGGAGGCGGTCACCCTTGCGGTGGTTACAGGCCATGCAGGCGGTAACCAAGTTCTCCCAGGTCCAGGTATCGCCACCGCGGCTCTTCGGCACGATGTGATCGATCGTCAGAGAGACGCCGGTCCGACCGCAGTACTGGCAGGCGTGACCATCGCGCGCAAAGATCTCTTTGCGGCTCAACTTGGCGCGCGGACGTGGTCGGCGCACGCGGTGGCGGAGGCGCACCACCGAGGGTGCGGTCCAGCTGCGCGATGCGCTGCGGATCGGATCGCCTTCGGCGAGGATCTCGGCCTTGCCCCCTAAGACCAGTCGGAAGGCACGCGGCAGGGAGGCGACGTTGAGCGGTTCGTAGTCCTGATTTAGAACGAGAACTTCGCTGTTCATATGATCGCGATCGTAGCAGGGGGGCTCCGCCCGCTGCGCCGCCGTTTAGCCCGGTGGGGTGGGGACGGTGTGCGAGAATAGGGGCATGCCAGCACCAAAGCGCGCCAAGACGTCAACCTGGGCCACGAAGAGCGGCCTCGCCCAAATGCTCAAGGGCGGCGTGATCATGGACGTCGTCAATCCGGCAGAGGCGAAGATCGCCGAAGAGGCTGGCGCCGTTGCGGTCATGGCCCTAGAGCGCGTCCCTTCGGACATTCGTCGCGACGGAGGCGTTGCCCGCATGAGCGACCCCGACATGATCAAGGGGATCCAGGCCGCCGTCTCCATCCCAGTGATGGCGAAGGCACGCATTGGACATGAGAGCGAGGCACGCATCCTTGAGGCACTCGACGTCGACTACATCGACGAGTC
>JACCDT010173675.1_pt1 | contig 18386 bp, 14 predicted proteins | sample 7446291 | NCBI WGS metagenome assembly JACCDT01 (sample SAMN15323446, study PRJNA562643) | freshwater metagenome | isolation source: river surface water | place: USA:Blue River Watershed | collected 2017-08-17 | reverse complement strand
TACTAAAAAACTGATTCTTTTTTCGCCTAAGTCTTAGCGGGATGAACCACTATTATATTTTCCTCAGTTACAGGATTATAGTTGTACATGATCTGATCTTAGCATATGAAAATGGGCGTCTGCACATAGCAGCTACGCACGTCGACCGACAATTCAACACTGTGTCTTACCCTCAAGTAATCTCAAGCGCTTTCATAAGAAAAGAGTGGAATCTTGTATTCCTACTAACTAACTCGTCAGTTTACTTAGTCGGCGACGAGTTGTCGGAATACATGCAATATATACACGGTGGTTATCGTATTGATCCGTCCATTATCGACGATCTATACTAGGCAAAAAATAACTCTTTTTTAGTCCTCGCGTTCTGCACGCCGTCCTAAATATCACCATAGTCGCCAACTGCCGCAACTGCTCCGGCTGCCAGTGCGCGCACTTCAGCGCGTCCAAGTGACACAGCCGCACCACTACCGCCGGTAAGCTCATCAAGCGCGGCCACGCGCGCTGCCTTAAGCGACTCACCGAATGCATTCCATACGCGCTCACACGTGTCAAGCGCATTCCAGTCGCGCGACAACTCACACGCTGATGCGATAATTCGCGCCTCCTCTTCAGTGAATAGCGCATCAGAATCATCGGGCACAATACGATTACCAAGTGTGATAAGGTATTTAGATCGAGCCGCACCGAGCTCACGCACTATCGCAAACATAGCCTCGGTCAACTGATTGCGCCGCATTGCAATCCAGTTGCGGCGCGATTCCAAGATTCCGCGCTGTCCACCATAGCACGCATTAATTCTATGAATCGACATTGGCGCACATTTCGCCACAAATTCACTCACTCTGTCGGCATCGAGAGCCGGCGCCCAGTACTTAATCTGCTTAAGTCGGTCAACGAGTGGCCCATCAGATGACATAAGGTCAATCGCACGAGCACCAAATTTCGCCGAGATTGCGCCATTCACGACTTTAGCAGCCGCACGGTACTCCTTGCGAATGCGCGCGCCCTCTGCGCGGACACTTGCGCTGTCACTACCCTCAAGTGCCTCACACATTTTAATAATGTAATCCTTGGCATTCTCATTCGACTCAACATCAATAATTTTCCAACCTTCGTCTGTCGAGCCATCGATACCAACCGGCTGAAACTGCGGCTCAGATGCAATAAATCGCGAGAAAATGCCGGCAATCGACGACTCGGCATAGTGTGCGCGGTCAAGAATCATCCCTGGCGACTGCATAAACACTCGCAAGTACTCCATACAGTCGCCTTTCGACTGCTTGATAATGTTGCCGTTAGCCATATACTCTTGCGGCTTAACGACGACAACGTATCTGAACTTATCACCTGCTTCAGGTGGCTCATACAGAGCACGCAACATAGGGTCCGTGCACTGTTCATAGGCGACCCGCATGCGATCGACAAAGCGATGCACGGCCATATTCTTCTTCTCGGGCTTGTATGTAGCCATTTGCGAGAATGCAACCGGGTCAACAGCGCCGGAATAGAATTTAGTAATTTTTTGCTTAGCCAAGTCTAGCAACGACAACACATTACTGACTGACCTTGCATCATTCATAAACTCATGGCCTAGGTCGATACCGATTTTAGTCTGACCTTGCTTGATCACTTCAATGCCGCGAATGAATGTTTTCGGCGCATCAAAGTTAATCGTGGCCTGATGCGCAGTCGCAAAATACTTCTTCTTGCCGCACATCACAGTTGGGAAACAGACCTCCTCATATGCCATCTTAAGGTACAGCTTACCACACATTTCAATAAGGAAGTCCCAGACAAGCTCACCGGCAATGTCGAAACATTTCATGGAGCAGTCAACAAGCTGAGTCCAATACTCTCGGCGAATCTCAGTAAAGTCGGCCAAGCACGCTTCAGCGCATTTTGTCTCGTCGACTGTGCTAAAACGGGCCATAAGTGCGGCCTCGTATGCTGCATCCATAGCTTCAAACATGTACTCTGGTGCCGATTCATAGCCTGAATCAGTATCGCCGTAGTAAATATCAAACTTTAGTTCATCGCGCATGAAGGCGATGACTGATTTTAGCGCATACTGGCCGTCCGATGTGATACCGGCGGCGACTAGAATGGCATAAACAGATGACCTGAAATTGCCGCTCTCACCGTAAAATGTGTTGGCCAACACTTTCAGACCGCGCTGTTTAGCATCGGCGCAGTTAGCCCTAAACTCGATTTCATCAATCGTGAGATGCTCACCTTGATGCTCAATTGTGCCGCCATGGTGAATAATACCGTCCGCGACGCCTTTTTCATAGCGCTCAGCCAGTTTTTCATAAGTGCGGAACGTGTTTTTGACAGGCACACGCTTGTCAAACAAGTCTTTGACAATAGTCGGGAAAATACCCATGCGCTCATTCGGCAGCGCCGGGCCGCCAATGACAGGCTTCATCTTCACTTCACGGCGCAACTTGCGCGCAGCGAGTGCTTCAGCCATCTTGAAACGCTGCAGGAAATCGGGTTGACGAGCATCACAAGTTAGGGGATCCGCATTCAGCGCCCCATTTATGAGTGCAATTTGATCACTCACTGTCATATTAAACGACAGTTCAGTATGTCGGCGAGTGCGCAGCCACGTATCCACCTCTTCATCGGACATCGACGCATAATCGCGTCTAATCTCTCTGAATGATTTCTCAATGTATGTGACAATAACTTTGTCGCCGCTCATTACTGTAACCCATTTATCATAACCGATCGTCTGACGGTCACCGATGTTAATCACATCGCGGTGATCGACAGTCCAACCCTCAGCCTTAAGCCGCGCATTTGAGATCGCGCCCTTCTTTTCACCGCGCTCATACTCGAACGGCGGAATCCAGTTAAGTCGATAACCAGCTCGCAAGAGTTGTCGCGCAGTTGTAATATCACCGACAAGCATATCTGGCGAACGATTATTCGTCATTTTGATGCTGGGATACAGTGACGCAAAATCTAGACCCGCGATCGGTCGCCGAGTATGCAACCCACGTCGCGGCGGCAACACATAAGCGCCAGGATAATGCTCTTTTGCGCTGTTTTCCATGCGCGTAGGTTTGTTAGAGAACGCGATACCCATCTTGCGCGCCTCACGACCGATCTTATTGCGGACTTTAACACCATCGGCGCGGAAGAATGAGTCTCTCAGACACATATATGACAGATTGGACAGCTCACGCTTGTCTCGGACAATCATACGCTTGGCCAACAACTGATGCGGACGAACACAATCGATACGACAGTAGTTGCTAACTAGGGCCATGTCGCGCTTGCAGCGTGGCAACTTGTCGCACACACAGCATTTTGTAGGGTCGCCGAGTCGTTCGGGGCCGTATACATGTTCAGCATTGACTACTGACTCGCGCATATCGAGCTCTGGAACGCAAGTTTCACACAAGTCGCAGCGTTCACCACAATGGCAGACAGTCGCTGAACGAGTTTGAAACAGTTTCATGCGCTCGTATACTCGGAACATGCGCTTGTACGGCATGTCCTCTTTGCCGGCAAGATCATTCTTGGACAGGTAGAAATTCAATGAACCGGGACCGCGACCAACTTCGGCGCGATTGTACATTTTCTTGAAAATAGCCTGCGTGTCAATGTCGATACATCCTGAAAACATACCAACGCACGCGAGCGGCATCGAATTTTCAGCATCGATCTTGACTTTTTCTGATGTAAAACACCACTTAAGATCATTGTTTGCCGGTCCGAGTAGTGTCGAATAACACTGTCGAAGCCGATTTGCAAGCCCATTACGCTCGCATTCAACTTTGAACAGCGGCCAATCGAAATTAGAACCGTGGAATGCAGCCGTGATATCAGGGTTGATTCTGGCGTGCATTTCCATGTGAGCTTGCAACACACCTTTTGGAGTACCGCATATCATAAGCAACTGTTGATCAGGATGCACATCAGAGTCCGTCTCACATGCACTAAAGTCCAAGAAAGGCTGACCAGTATAATGAAACGCGAATGTTTGATTCATCATAAATATGACAAAGTCAGTATCAGCCGGCGTTGGCACTTGGCCATTTTGCACAGTACGATATGTCTCAATATCCCAAGATGCGCAGACTAGCGGGTCCTTAACGAGTGCTTCTTCCAAGTATGGATAACGTGCTACCCAAACAGCCTTAGAGTCTCCAATCGCCACAATCTTAGTCGCATCAACGCTAATACAGATATCAGCTGTTGCCTTACCCGGCAAGACCGTGTAATCGCTGACCACATTCCAGTCGGCTGAGTTCATAGCACCCTCTCGCGCGAATTTGGCAAAGTAGAAATCCTTAAATCCCGCATCATCATTGCATGTTCGATAAGGATCAGTGCGCTTAAGATTAAGCGCCGCAATCCATTCGATACACTTTTTGCGATTCGGCATATTTTCGAAACGCACCGTAAGTGCCGGCTTATCGACTGCACACCAACCTTTGAGCGGCTTAAGGTGCACAATCTCAGTGCCTGTATATTCGATGTTCATTGCCGACATATCATTGCGGAAATCACTCTCGAACTTCGCAACATCATACTTATCGGGCACGAAAATCGTGTAGTCAAGCACGACGCCGGTCACTCGCACTGCAGTCTTAAGCCCGCATGGGGTGATACCGAATGTCCAAATGACAAACGACAAGTCACCTGCTATATACTCTGGTTTTTCAAGAGTCTGATTCGGCATAAACAAAATCGGCTGTCCACGCGAGATAAGCGACTGCGTATCGGCACATCGCGTCTGGTCAAGAAAGTCAGCCCTGCGCGGCAAGATACCAATATCAGCCAGCGACAATTTAGTCGGGATGCGCTGTCTGATATGTTCAAGCAGGTGTTGGCGGGTTCGGGTGGTGAACTGGCAGTCTCGTTGGCACATAGTTTTGTCCTCTAGTATTGCCTATTAGGGATTTCAATTTTTAGAGCAAAAAAGAGGGGTTTTACGAGTAAACTTCCAAGACTGGCACTTCTTGAAAGGTAATGCCGGCTGGATGTAGACATGGAGGCTCGATCATCTGCTGCGGCGATCGATGAAATATCTCATATCTGACGGCGCCTTCCCACACACGGCGGTAATAATTCACAAATGTGATAGTGTCGCCGACTTTAGGCCTAACCGCGCAGTCGACTCTGAATGTGCCATGCACCGTGCTGACAGTGAATATGGGCATTTGAATGGCACTTTATGGGCGGAATATTCATTTTTTTAGGGGTCAATGCGGCCTCAAATATCCACAATAGACGCGTCATCGAGCGGTTGATAGTCCAGCCGCAGCCCGCAGTAGACAGTAGGATGCGCAGCATAGTCAACTCGCCGATAAACGCCGGCCTCGACAGCCTCGCGCAGGATAAATTTAAAAACCTCCCAGAAGCGCTCTGGGTGACCCCATACGTCGTATGAGCCTATATGTCCGCCTACCTCATGCAGCATAACATACATTAATGTGTTAATGTCGACCAGTCGATAGGGAGCCACTTTCTCGCGCAGACAAATCACAAGTTGACCACCCTTGTTAATATTGTATGAAGTCTCACCGCCGCGCCGAGGGTCATTCTCCATAACAGTCGATGGGTCATAGTCGCGCAAAATCGCACTGATAATTTTATACTTGTCAGTGTCACGATGACCCGGTGCGCGGACCATAATCGTCTCCATGGTTGCGTCGTCAAGATCAACATAGTACTTATCGCGCAAGTGTCGGAGGAACACGAGCAGTCGCCGGTGTGCCGTGTCGAGCAGTTGTGCCGCCTCATGATTGTCCTTGAACTCGGCCATAACTGTCCAACATGATCGCTCGGTGCACACTGATCGCCGTCTAGGCGGCCAGAAATATATCATCATTACCACTACGACCAGTAGCAAAATCACAGCCCGTTGCATTGCAAGTTTATATCTCATTGCGCGATATAAAAGATTAGTCGTGCAATATATAGACTGTGGAGTCTCAGGTTGCGATGGAAAATCAGTTTTTAAAGTCACCTCTGACTGTCTATCTCTATAATCCGCTTGAACGTCAGTGTACACACGCTTGGGTTTTTGTAGGCGATGCGCCGCCGAAAGTTGTCAGCGCGATTGGTCGCGCACAAGGCGACACACTACGCGACTACTATGGCGCGCAATGGAAGTCCAAATTAGCGATGGGTAAATTCAAGCATAAAATAGTCGACGAGTATCTCGACAATGTGCGCGAATTTGCGCAGACCGAAGACGTGTATAGTAAGTCAGGTGCTTCAGATTTTGTTTGTCCCACAAAATCAGGAGGCGCCACAACCGACAACATCCAAGTCGATGAAATTTCACGCATGCTTGGCGAGAGTCATGGTCGCGCGGCTATGTCATTCACTGAAAATGAACTCGGCGCCGTCGGGCTCAAGCGCGCGATCACTATCAAGACATCACCACCGGTATCGTGGCCGGCAGGTCAAGTGACATACAGCGATGTGTCGGTCTACCCTGAAGACAATTTTGTCGAGTTCAAAGAGAAAATCTTCTTGGCGACTGGTATTCCGCTGTACCGCCAACACTTGTTTTGGATCACAAATCGCGTACAAACTACCTATAACATTGTCGCGCATAGGGCGATTTCGGCCGATATTACAGCGATAGCTGACATTACAGACCGAGTCGCCGGTATTCCATACGACAGTGAGCTTGCCGCGCAAGCTGATAACATTCATGTTGAGTCGCAAGAGTGTTTTGGCATTCTAGAGCATGCGCCGTCTACGTTTTTCGTAGTCGACGCGGCGATTTTCACATTTCCGAATCAAGTACAGCTTGAGCGCATAGTCAAAGATACTTATTCGATGGACATGATCTACTACGGTTTTGTGATGAAGTATTTCCCAACTCTGGCCTCCAAAGAGTGTTTTATTGATTTCATCACGGCCGAATCTGACATTTTTGCCAAGTTCCCAGCAATGGCGAGGCCAAAAACAACACTCGGGTACCTGTATAAGGCTGAGCGACAGATTGTCAACAGTGTTTATGCCGCGCGCACAAAGGCTATCGCGGCGCGGACTAGTATTGCTATTACTCACATGACATTATCAGTGCAAGAACAGCGATGCATTATTGACATTCGTAACTTGTTCGACAAGCTAAAAACTAGCCGCCGAGTACCCGAAATCCATGCTTATGTTGAATACGACCGCGCGCGATGGCTGTTGCGCAAAAATCACATGCGATCGGGCGACATTGTGTTTCCGTCGTCGGCGCAGTTTAAGATCGGTGTTATTATCGCTATTGTATGCACTGGAGAGATTCTAAAGCATATGTTCTTGAACATCCATCCTAGTGGCAAATATTGGGTCAAAGTTGTATGGCGCGAGGAGGAAAACATTGACTTTGAAGCCAATCTTAAACTTGTGAAGCGCCATGTGGACGACATCATTAAGTCGATTAACTCACTCGGCCGCGTTGTGTTCATCGGCGGCACTCAACTACCGCTACCTACTGCCGAAAACATTGTTTACTCCGGCATGAATATCTCACTGATGTGGAAGCGAGTACTGCCTGAACAGTCATTTAAGGTGCTCAAGACGTTGTTCGACCCATATCAGCGCGCTGGTATCATTCTACCGCGCAATGTGCAGCAGTTTGACAAGTATGAATTCACTTGGCACAAGGGCATGTATGAATTCGACCAGACCTTGCTTGAACGCATCGTTGTTGCGTCGGGCGAACAGAATTTTAACAACACATACACTTATATGACTTCATCGCTTGTCAAGCAGAAATGGGATCAACATTACACCGGTCGCATTGTGCGCATGACACATCGCACAACAGATGTGCGGTTTGAAGTAGTCGACGTCCATCAACATGAGTTTGAGATTTTCCATCGCTATATGTTGGGCTTTATCCATGCTGCTGAGAACAACGAGCAGCTTAACAGTATCAAGTCACATAGTGTTAAGAAGTTGAACAAATTACAAGAGCAAGACCCTGAGCTGTTCAGGCTGAAGATGCACGACCCGACACTTAAGGTGTATTCTATTCTATGTCAAAATGCACGACAGCCGTATGTGTATGCACCTGATGAAATTGCTAAGATGCCAGCTGATGTTGTGAAGCGCCTAACGCAATATTGGAACTTCACAACGCGATCGCCGGCATATTATGCATGCCCTAACAAAGACTATCCTCACTTGTCGTTTATCACAGGTATGCATCCTAAAGGCTACTGCTTGCCATGCTGTAACAAAAAAGCCGAGTCCGGCTCGGCGCTGAAGGCTGAAATCAAGCGATCTTGCCTTACAACACATACTTTCACATCAGAAGCGAAGGGTCAGCGCCACATTATGACTTACGGCAAACATCTGGATGAAGATCGTCTCGCGCGCCTACCGCAGACTATTGTGAAACTGTTGTTTACGGCGGGAATTCATGCGGAGAGCTCTGTACCGGTCGTACGGTTGGGAGGTGACGACTCTGACAGTGACTTTGATGATGTAGAGTCAAACGACGAGACTGACATTGACGAAACTGACATCGGCGCTATTTTGGAAGACAACTCTAAAACAGGCGTTCCTAAAACAGGCATCTCTAAGATAGGCGTTCCTAAAACAGGCGGCGTAAAATACAAACGCACGACAACTGCCGGGTATTACATAGTCGGCGTCCCGCAGACTGTAGCAGCTGATAGCGGATATCATGGACTAACATATGCACTTGCTAAGGCGCTCGACATGTCCATTGGCGAATTTATCACAGACATCACTGGTAAGATGACAGCTCGCCCAGAACTGTTCTACACTCTGAGTCACGGCACTATTTCACAATACGTGGACACTATGCAACAGCTTATAGACTTGTTGCGCGATGTGTATATTCACGGCGCTATTTACGAGTCCAAACGTGTATTCAATGACTACGCGGACCTGTTTATGGACCTTGCGCCGTACATTTATGGTATCCACTGTGTGTGTTTTATCGACCGCGCGCAACATGTCGATGAGGAAAATATCAACGTTTATGTTAATCCTGTAACGCGCCAAGCCCTGGAACTAGGTGCCGGCGACACTCGTGTGTTGTTAGTGCAAAAAGTAGGCAACTATGTCGCACCAATCTTTCACATCAATATTGATGAGTACTACGGATCAGGTTCTGAAATAGTCGCCGAACGAACATTTGAGATTGACCATCCAATCGTGCAGACAATCATAACCTTGATTAAATCAGAAGGCCGCGAAGAGACTATTATCCCGGAAGGTGTCAGACTGGCGATTATGACGAATAGTAATAAATGCTGCGGAGTTATTGTCGCGCGCGGCACTGCGCAATGTCATATTCCTCTGCGGTATGGATGGGTTGAAGCACCAGCTGTGACGTATACGCCAGATGAATTGCGCAGTACAGCGCTTGATCTTGAGCTTACGCTAGAAGTCGCCAGAGAGGTAGGTTACGCGGTCGACTACTATGTTGCGCACATTAAGCCTGATGGCCGGCAGTTGTGGGTTGGCGTGCACTACACAAATGGCATGACATCGTATTTTAATGTTGGTACGCCGCCTGCTGATGCGCGCTGGACCGCAGTCCACTGTCATCCGCTCGATGTGATGGAAGCTATAGCCGCCAGTGCGCCGCCGATTGCGGATGGTCGAGTGACTGGTTATCAGCGCGCGATGTATGATGCATATTCTTATCAACTGCTGTTGGTGGAATTTATCAATTACCTTGAGACAGATCGCAATAAACCACTGCGGACTAAGATTTACGACACTATTATGCGATCGCGCGGCGAATTCTATTCTAAAGTCCGCGACTTAATTGAAGCCGAGGGGACAACGCGCGAACAACGCGACGCCGACCTGAAGTCTATCCGCGAGAAATTTGCCGACTACACATTTGGTCACTACTCCAAGCACCATCTTATTGCCGAGCTTGAACATTCAGTGTTCGAGTTCGATAAATTGACTGTAAATCAGTTGCGGCAGTTGCCCCAGGATCAAGTTAAGACACTCGTTGCTAAAATCGTGAGCTCTATTACGACGCCGGGTGAGCTATCAGAAGGCGCTTTTCCTAATATTTACACACCATGCGGCGGCGATAGACTAGGAGTCGTCGCGCTTGAGGGTCGGACGGTCACAAAGGGCGAGTCAGCCGACACATCTGATCCTGAAACAAGTCGTGTGAAGATGTCGCGCGCGATTGGCAAGAAGGACTTTGTCTACTGCCGCGGGTCAAGACTTATCCTAAACAATGTGTCCGACTACTTGGAAATCCTAGTTGCTGATTTTACGTCGCCGATTAAGCTGCGATATATTTTGAGTTCACTGTTCGCCGACTCGACAGCTGAGTTTTTCAAGTTTATCCAGTCATCGATGGAGGAGATTAATGTTTACAAGTTGGGATAGACACACCACGCTGAATAATAGGCGGCACATTTTTTGGACTGATGGTTATATAAGCCTACATGCCTGATTCAGACCCTATTATTGCCGGAAAGCCGCATGATTTTAGCGGTATGTTCGGCGGCATTCTGTCGCAGATCCAGTACAAACTGCTGTTCGGCGTTATCGGTATGTTCCTATTCTTCTCGTCGGCTTATTACGTGGAAAACGTCCTAGTGCACTTTGACTCGGCGACTGAGCTCGACCGGCCGACAGGATGGGGGTATGGGATAACGGTGATGTTCTTAGCCATGGGATTTATCCTACTGGATGCACTATGTCGCACTGGGGTTCTCTAATTTTCACTTAGAGGATAGATATGTATCAAGGTGCGATAGGTCTCTAGTCTTAAAATTGAATTAAAGACATTGACTGACCACAATGGACTATTTTGACGAACTTATCCTGGACGATGTTGTACCGGCGACTGAGGAGTCGATCACAGATGACCAATTTATGCAACTGATGACTGAGAAGTTACTAGAATCGGAAAGCGTCAGCGTGACAAAGCCGACTCGCGCAAAGGTTGCAAAACCGCCAGTTGTAAAAGTAAAAGTCGTGCGACCGACCGACGGCAACATTTTGCATGGTCATAACTTGCAGAGATTTATGAGCGAAGTCCCGGCGGTCGAGAACAATATGTTCACCGCGCCGGTATCGACTACAAATACGATTGAGGGCTTTATCTCTGGCGTCGACTTTCATGAGGAACAACTTATCCAGGTTGTTGAACCATGTGAGCGCGTGATATGCTATAAGTGCAACTATGGTGAAAAATGGTGGCCGCTCTACGTGCCGCCTGTTCCGCCGCCGAAGTCAACTCGCGGGCGCAAACCGGTTGTAAAGCCTAAAAAGCCGCGCAAACATCAAGGTAATGGTAAAGAATTCTCGTCGCAGATCACATTTGTAGTACGGGCGCTCGAGAGTGGTCATATTTATAAGATCAAACTATTCCGCAATGGCACGTTCCAGCTGCCTGGCACTAAGACTGAACTGATCGGCGAAGTCCTGGAATGCGTCAGTGTTGTCGAGCAGAAGATCAACCAATTTCTGGCGCCGTTGAGGCCAGAAACACCCTTGCTCTCGCAGCTAACGACTATACATGTTGTGATGCGCAATTACAAAATGGCTGCAAAACTACCTCCGCGCGCCGTTGTGAACTTTGCCAAGATGCAAAAATACTTGGAAACTGTGCGCGGCGATAAGCTCGGGGCACTCCGCGACGTACCGGTATTGACAGGATGTGCGACTCCTGACGAGCCAGTTGCGGCGATTCCTGTTACGCCGCACATTATCAAAGTGATTTACAACCCACTTAAGACCAAACTGGCGATTATTATCGCGACACCGAATGCATACAAGCCGGACAAAAAAATGCGAGTGAATGTGTTCTTGCGCGGCAAGATTAACATTCTTGGAGCGCTTGACATGGGATATACACAGATGGTCTGCCAGTGGCTATGCCATATTTTCGAAAATGGTGGATTTATCGTTATCCCGCCGCGGCCAGTTGGCGCGTATGTTGAAGCGCCACCGCCGGTTGTGCCGACATTGTCATTAGAGGACGCATTGCCGAGTATTATGTCACTATTCGAAGATGCTATGTTACAAGTGTGCATTGGCGGCTGTGGCATGTGATGACCGAGGATCGAACTTAATTTTTTTATCCCTGGTCCCTTATGCGATTGAACGCCGCGGACATGTCGGCATCGGACGACAGACCAGGTTGTGCGTACTGATCTTTGCGCGATCGTGAGTAAAGGATTGCATTTGGAATAATCTCGAGTAAGATACGCATAACAGGGCCGACGTCATAGTTTTGCATGACATTAGACACAACCTGCGACGTATCGTAGCGCATTCGGCGCAACTTCATATTGACACTGTGATGCCAGCCAGTTAGATCTGGTCGATATCCAAAGTATGATTTTTTGCCATCAAACACGTCTTCGGCCGAGCACGCGCCCCAAATAAGTACTTCTTCGGCGATAGTGCAATAGCGCGACCTGTCATTTTTGGCCAGTAGTGAGCGCAGAGTGTTGTTAATATCAGTATACGAGCTGTTTTCATCAACGTGTTTAATGTTTGTAAGTGGTACGCCGGCAAGCTCGAGATCGCCGCGTAGTGCAACGATTTGTTCAAGCATGTAGATCTTTTGATCTTCGCGGCACTCTTCATCCAGGGTGCAGGCTGTGACACCCATACTTTCACTGACCGCGCTAATCTGTCGGCGCTGTTGTTCTTCGCGCGTTCGCAAGTCAATGTCTGATGTCATATCCCATGCCGGGCTCTCAAACGGGTCATCATAAGTGGACGTGGTAGTATCGTAAGACTGCGAGCCGTATCCTGAGCTTTGATAACTTTGTGCGCTATGCGAATCAGAATATGAGTCGGTTGATGTACTTTTTGGAGTTCCGTACGATTGTGACGATCCATAAGACTGTGACCCATAAGTTTGCGACGAACTGCCGCTGTGAGTTGACTGGTCGGTTGGGGTACTTTTTGGCACGTCTAGCAGACCGGCATCTTTCATTGCACCATATTTTGCGAGCAGATCTTCATCAGTGCGCTTAAAAGACAACCCAGTAAGGTTTAATTTCTCTGCCTGATATGCCAATTCATCAGTGAATCTGTCTTGCGATGTCGACGGCTTGATGAACCCGCCATCGGACAATATTTTCTCGAGTGACCTCACATCCATATCCGGCTTGATCGCGTCGGGATTTACAATCGCGTAAATCCCCTTCAGTACATTAGCGTTGCTAGACATAGGGTGTAGGATATGTTACCTCGCAGGTAGATATTCTAATTAAAAATGTCATGCATTAGTGGTGTCGACTAAATTAGTATGTCTGAAATTCAATACATCGTAGGATGGGATTGTGCTAATAAGAGTCTCGGGTGGTGTGTCACCGAAGTCAACTGCTCAATTTTGCGGCGGGCAGGAGCGGCGATGGAACGTTTGCGTGCTGCCGGAATTGGAATGGACAAGATTCGCGACAAAGTGGCAGTCGCGCACTGTGCCGGCGATGTTGAGTTGATGCGATGCTGCCGAGATGTATATATAGCAGACAATTGGTGTAAGATTGTCGCTATCGGAGTGGTTGACTTACACCCTGGCGAAAATACTCCGAGCGATGATGTGCTGAAGGCGCGGCGACTGCGGTCGTGGCTCGAGGGTGCGTTTCCAGACTGTAAGTGGGCCGGCCATGACTTAATTGTTGCTATTGAACATCAGCCGCGAACAAAGCTTGTGCCAAATACGGCGTCTTTTAGCATTCAGTCGCAATTGGCCTTTTATTTCGCACACTGCGACTTGCAATGTATCTCGCCAAAACTAAAAAACAAATTAGATGTAGGTGGAGGCGGCTGTGGCGGACCCACATATGCCGATCGAAAAGAGCATGCCAGACGCAGTTTGATAGCATGGGACTATGCCGCGGCTGCGTCTGTACCGCGCGAAGTGCTTGATGATGCAGGAGATGCATTTCTAACAGCATACGTGCGTGCTAAACGAATGTTACATGCGGTTTAGGGTCTAATATGTAAACCTAGGATCTTGCGCCAATGAAAGTGCAATTATGTATTGTAGGCAATATACTGAGTATGTACCATTACTACCAATGAGTTCGACACACGTGTATGGTGTATGATAGACACACGAGATAGCTAAAACAAATGGCATACACGGTTTCACATCGAGTGTTTCACAATACTGTCCCAGTCCGTAGACTCTGTAACTTATTACCCCATTAGTTACAACGATAACACCCTGATCATGGGAAATCGAGAATACAATTTCCGCACCATCACAGTGTCTGCCGGCGAATGCTAACCGGTCATACCAGTATACTAACATTGGTACATACTCTATCCACAATGGCGGTGGTGCACTTTTCCAATATAGGTCTCTGAAACTCAATCTGCCTGAATTGAGCACAAAATGATATGAATCTCTAATATGATCACCATCCCAGACCTTAATTTTACTAGTAGATGTCATGTCTGCGATATCATGCTCTGTAAGAATGACTTTTTGCGAGCTTGCCGGATTCGGGTGATCGGAGTAACCCAGACCGTTACACGGCACTCTCAGCAGCATTGTGATCAACAGATGGCGCAAAAAATCATTTTTTTAGCCACTAGTAGTTTATATTAAGGTCTTGCGCGAGCGACAGCGCGACTATCATTCTTAGATACGCTAGAAAACCACATCTGATACCTTCAACATACAAGTTTAAGAACAGCGTATCCTTATTATATGATAATTCGAATTGCACGCACGGAGTTATGTGGTGGCGTTTACTACCATATGCAAGATAGGATATTCTACCTTTGGTCACTGTGATTTTGGCCGATGAAAGTCGAAATACACAACGTTCGCGCGTGTGTTCACTGGTCCAATAGTCCAATCGTGAGTACCAGTACATATACAATGATAGGCAGTGCACAGGTACATGTATGGGTTGATCGCAAGTATATGTGTAGTGATATACACCAGTTGAACTCACTGTAAAGCGGGATTCGGCGGCCTTTGGTACCAAAGAACGCAAGTTGAGCATTTTATCCTCACATATTGGCATACAGCTGACATCATACACTGTAAATATGACATTACTCGTCATTGTGAACACTCCTGTTCTACGATCTGCGATATTGAACAGTTGCAACAGCATTTTTGAGCAGACGTGTGTATGTCCACGCAAAAAATCATATTTTTTATGCCGGCGCCGTCATGAGCATGCGCATCATTAATAAAGCACACTATCGTCCATAGTCATAGACATAGCGATTAAACCTGTAATCTGTGATATGTGAAACGGTTCGCGCTGCCCATCTATCCACACTACAACAAGTATGTCGCCTCTCTCATTCCTGACGATAGTAAAGTCGCGACATGGTTTGATAGTAGGGTGGCCGTAGAAGATACCATGCGGTATCACGGTCCAATTTCCAAATTTAAGACATAGATCATCCTCGGTCATGTCTAAACGTGCGATACTTAAATACCATTGCATATACAATTCAAACTTATGTAGGGTGATATTCATACACAATCCACCCATAAACTCCACTTCGACAATGCCTTTCGTAACAGATTCCATATCACTCAAATGTATTGTTGTATGGAATGACATTTCATGAATATAGTCGATACTTAGTACGACTCTGTATCTTTCTGTTTGAACGCAGATACTCATCGTCGGCGGATTATCAGATGGCTAAAAAATCATATTTTTTGTGTGTGCCTTATCTAATAGAGCACACTATCATTCATTGCCATTGATATGGCAACAAACTTTGATAGATCGACTTGCATATCTCGATGTCGACCGGCGCCGTAAAGTATCGCTACATTCCGTTGATTTGTGAACTCAGCATAAGGTGTAATGTAAGCTACGTTGTGTTGTATACGTCCATGTGCTACCATCCACGTATCGTTAACTCCGTGGAGCATAGTTGTGCGTTTGTCGAAAGTAATTCGTATGATCCGATTGAGCCAAAACTGATACCAAAAATATTGTTCGTCGCTGACGATACATGGTATACCAATGCAAGCATTAATACCACCTTGTGTAACTCTATCGAATCTGCTAGTAGTTGCATCTGGAATATTACTAAACAAATTGCAACCGACTGGAATCGCTATAGTAACATATGGGTGTGACCGGTGCGAGCTGCGCAGTATACTAGTAAGCATCCTGTGTTACGATGGTGCAAAAAATCATATTTTTTATATGGGCCTCATCTAATACAGCACACTATCATTCATTGCCATTGACAAGGCAACAAACCTATGCAGATCAGCACACGCACCCTGACCGACGCCGTGTCGTAGCGCAACTTTATTGCGATTACTGAAGAACTCAGCATACGGTTTAATGCGTGCTCCGTTGTAATGTATACATTGGTTGGCAACACACCATGTATCGTCAACGCTGTAGAAAAACACTTTGTGTCCGTCGAAAGTAATTCGTATGATCTGCTCGAGCCAAAACTGATACCAAAAATATTGTTCATCGTTGACGATACATGGTATACCAATGTCGGCCTTAATACTACCCTGTGTAATCTTATCAAATTTATCAGTAAGTCCATTTTGGATATTACTAAACAAATCGTAGCCGACTGGAATCGCAATTCTAGTTAGTATGCCGTCCGGTATCGCAATTCTAGTTAGTATACCGTCCGGTATCGCCCGTATGATAGTGATCATTCTGCGATATGATCATGCAAAAATTCATTTTTATCAGTGCGCCCGCTAGTAATTAACATACGAATCGCGCGCCAGAGATAGTGCTATAATGCTCACCATAAACGAGCTAGATACACACCTATAATCACGTTTCCAAAACTTAATGTTACCAACACACGGAATAATAGAATGTGTACCAGCTCTATCTGGATAGTGGAGTATGCCGTTTATAACCCGCAGTACGTAGCCTTCGATATGAAATATATGTTTGAACACACCATCTTCTACATAAGTCTTTTTATAACTCAACCTATTGCGCCAATATGTGAACAGTGAGAATTCATCAGGTGTGAAGTTTAAAGCCGTAGTTGGTGCATAACAGTGAAAGTTACCACTGATAAAACCAGTTGCAACGCCATAAGCGTCCATTATTAGACATACTGAATGTGCACAGCCTGGAATAGTCTTAATATCATACTCGGTGCATATAACGTTTGAAGCGTTAACAAATGGCACGTTACACTCATCGCATCCTAGAATCCTTAGGAGTTTCATTGTGCGGTGGTATGCTGGAAAATTCAAATGTAAATCTTAGGTGTTGCCAGGATAGTACGCTTGGTGATGGACGGTTCCACTAGTATATTATGCTGTCATCCACAGCTAGTGCAAAAGCTACGTATCTTATTATGTCACGATGAAAACTAAATCTCATGCTTACTGGTCCATCATAACCTGGCTCATTAAATCGATACGTGGTGTCCGGCTTGATACATATACCCTTATAATATATCTCACATGCAGTAACTTCCCAGTCGCCATGCTTAAAGATTACACCATTTTTATATACTAGACCCATTTGCATCTCCCACTGACGATGCCAAAAATACTGGTACATATTAAGCCGAACTATGCCTAGACCGTTATCGACCCCCATAATTCCACCGCGTGCTAAGATTGTGTCCATTGTAAATACACATCTGACACCCTTGTTGTGCACAATGGCTGTAACACTCATCCTTGTGCTGGGTGGTAGAAACAATCATATTTTTTTGGTAAAAATGTGTGTTTTATCACCAAAAAATGTGTGATTTATCACCAAATCTGCGATTCATCTTCTGTCATCGACAGCGCGATTAGCGGATATATATCGGACTGTTTTGGCTGCCAAGTGAATAAAGATATGTCGCTCGAATCTCTGCGAAGCGTAACACGATGACTTCCGTATTTAACATATTTGTCGTACACTCGCCAATCTCCAAATTCCGCATAATTACCGGCCCTTATTGATTCAGAATAGACCAGATTATACCAATAGTCTAGTATTGGTAACTTGTGCATGGGTACAAATGTGCGATCATGTGATTTAAACAAGACAATTCCAAGTGCACCATTGACAATTTCTAGTTTAAAATTTCGCGGTCCAACGCGAATATATAAGGACCCAAGATTGATGGTTGCAGGCTGTAGACTTTCGAGAGCTTCAGGTGCAGACTTGATTATGCGGTCTCGATCCGTACCGATCTCAACTACTGCAAGCATGTTAGTGACCACAAGACATATAATGATAAAAAATTCAATTGTGGCGGATGTAGCGGACATTTAATAGATCACATCATACATAGCAGGATCAAGTGCTATTGATGCCGCGAGAAGTATGGCATTACCACAACGGCCAAGATTTATACGACCGCCCCATCCGTACATACCTGTAAGTACTATTCTACTGCCATCTACTATAAATGTATGAAACGGCTTAATCTGAATACCTTCATATGATATAGTGTCAGATGTCAGC
>JACCDT011874121.1_pt1 | contig 18421 bp, 18 predicted proteins | sample 7446291 | NCBI WGS metagenome assembly JACCDT01 (sample SAMN15323446, study PRJNA562643) | freshwater metagenome | isolation source: river surface water | place: USA:Blue River Watershed | collected 2017-08-17 | reverse complement strand
CGTGCGCGGGTTGATCAGATGGCCGCCCTCGCCCCGCACCGCCTCGGTGATCAGGAAGTTCTTGACCTCCAGATGGTAGAGGCAGGTCGGGTGGAACTGCATGAACTCCATGTTCGCGATGGCGGCCCCGGCGCGCCATGCCATCGCCACCCCGTCGCCCGTGGCGATGTCGGGATTGGTCGTGTAGAGGTACACCCTGCCGCATCCTCCGGTGGCCAGCACGGTGACATCCGTGCGGAGCGTCTCGACCTCTCCGCTTGCCTCGTCGAGCACGTAGAGGCCGACGCAGCTGTCCTCCATGGAGTATCCGAGCTTCCGCGTGGTGATCAAATCGACAGCCATGTGGTTCTCCAACACGGTGATCGATGGATGGGCGGCCACGGCTTCAAGGAGGGTCTTCTCGATCTCGAAACCGGTCGCATCCCTCGCATGAAGGATACGGCGCTTCGAGTGTCCTCCTTCGCGGCCCAGATCGGGCTCGCGGCCACCGCCGGGCACAGCCCGTTCGTCGAAATGCATCCCCAGCGCCACGAGTTCGGCGATCCTCTCCGGCCCCTCCTCCACGATGCTCGTGACGACCTTCTCGTCGCAAAGCCCGTCGCCGGCGATCAGGGTATCCTTCACATGGAGCGCCACGGAGTCCTCGCTGCTCGTCACGCAGGCGATTCCACCCTGCGCCCAGGCGGTGTTGGAATCGGCGCGGGATTTCTTGGTGATGATCGCGACCGTGCCGTGTCGGGCGGCATTGAGCGCATAGGTGAGCCCGGCGATGCCGCTTCCCACGACGACATGATCGAAGGATTTCATAGAGGGAGGTTGTCGATCAGCCGGACCGCGCCGAGGCGCACCGCGGCAAGCACCCTGGCTTTTTTCCCGGGAGGGACTTCCCGGAGAGGCGGAAGGGTCGCACCGTCCACGATCTCGGCATAGTCGACGGAGGCACCGGGGATGGAGAGCAGATCCTTCATCAGTCCCTTCTTGAGGCGTTGCACGGATAATTCGCCGGCTTCAGCCTCCATCACGACCGCGGTCAGGGCCTGATGAATCCTCGGGGCGACCTTGCGGGAGGCGGGGTCCAGAAGACGGTTTCTCGAACTCATGGCCAGTCCGTCCTCTTCACGAACAGTGGGGCACCCGATGATCCTTACGGGCAGGTTCAGGTCCCTCACCATCCGGCGGATGATCGCGAGCTGCTGCCAGTCCTTTTCTCCGAAGACCGCAACGTCGGGCCGGATGATGTTGAAGAGTTTCGTCACCACGGTGCAGACCCCGTTGAAATGTCCCGGCCTCTCCGCACCGCAGAGTCCCCGGGAAAGATCCCCCTCGGTGAGGCTGACGGAGGCGTCGGGTGCATACATCTCACCGGCAGCGGGGTGAAACAGGAGGTCGACCCCCTCCCTGCAGCAAAGCGCCGCATCCTCACGGAAGGGGCGGGGATAACGGCTGAAATCCTCACGGGGACCGAACTGGGTCGGATTCACGAACACCGAGACGACGACTTTGCCCTTGGTTCCGGCGGTACGGCGGGCACGACGAATGAGGGAGGCATGCCCCTCGTGCAGGGCCCCCATGGTGGGTACAAGGAGAAGGGACCCTTGGCCCGATGCTCCCGAAACCCGGCGGCACCAGGTGCTGGCGGCGCTGATCCGCGCGGCCGTCTTCACGGGAAGATTACTTGGCGGGCGCCTTGGAAGCCGGAGGAGCCTTCAGAAGCTCCTTCTGGATGGAGGTCGGCCCCGAGGAGGATTTCACATGAAGCACGGAAATCAAAAGCGTCAGCAGGAAGAAAAGGCCTCCGAGCCAGACGGTGAACTTGGTGAGAACCGTCGTGGTCTGGGCTCCGAAGAGATTGTCCGTGAGGCCTCCGCCGAATGCGGCACCGAGTCCCTCATTCTTGGGACGCTGCATGAGGATGGTCACGATCATCAGGAGACAGACGATCACGAGAATGGTCACAAGGAGGGGCATCAGGAGCCACATAAGGCGTTTACTACAACCCGAAGGCGCCCCCCCTGTAAAGCCGGATCGGCGGCTTGACCTTGGGCGAGGCATCCCGTCACAATCCCAGACCTCAACCAAAACCAGCATGGCACGTACCACCAAGACCTCCAAAAAGCCCTCCAAGGCACCCGCCAAAAAGCTTTCCTCCCCCAAGGCATCCGCAACGCCCAAGGCCGCCAAGGCATCCGGATCCGACTTCCCCGAGGTCCGCTCCCTTATCGACCTCCTCAAGAAGAACGATCTGGCCGTCTTGGAATTCGAGAAGGGTGATTTCCGCATCACCCTCAAGACCCCCGCCGGCGCCTCCTCCGGCGCCACCGTCATCGGTCACGCCCCGGCTCCCGCTCCGGTGGTGGCACCCGCCGCCGCGGCAGCCCCCGCGGAAAAGGCCGCCGAGGCACCCAAGGGCAACTTCAAGGAAATCACTTCCCCGATGGTCGGTACATTCTACGCCTCCCCCTCGCCCGATGCCCCCGCGTTTGTCGAGGCCGGCAAGACCGTGAATCCCGACACCGTCGTCTGCATCATCGAGGCGATGAAGGTCATGAACGAGATCAAGGCCGAGATCGCCGGCAAGGTCGTCGAGGTGGTTGCCGAGAACGGCAAGCCCGTCCAGTTCGGTCAGGTCCTCTTCCGCGTCAGCTAAGGCAACGCCGGAACCTCCGACCTCCGAACCGATGTTCAAGAAAGTCCTCATCGCAAACCGCGGGGAAATCGCCCTGCGGATCATCCGCGCCTGCAAGGAGCTGGGAATCAGCACCGTCGCGGTCTATTCCGAGCCCGATATCGATTCGCTGCACGTCCAGCTTGCCGACGAGGCCGTCTGCATCGGTCCCGCCGCAGGCAACGAAAGTTACCTGAAGATCGACCGGATCCTGAGCGCCGCGGAGATCACCGACGTCGATGCCATCCATCCGGGCTACGGCTTCCTGGCGGAGAACGCCCACTTCGCCGAGATCTGCGCCTCCGCCAACATCGCCTTCGTCGGCCCCTCCCCCGAGTCGATCCGGCTCATGGGTGACAAGAACAGCGCCCGCGAGTGCGCCAAGAAGGCCGGCGTCCCCATCTCCCCCGGAAGCGACGGCATCGTCCCCTCCGAGAAGGAAGCCATCCAGGTCGCCCGCAAGATCGGTTATCCCGTCATGATCAAGGCGGTGGCCGGCGGCGGAGGACGCGGCATGCGCATGGCCCACAACGAGGTAAGCCTTGTCCAGGGATACCACAGCGCCCGCATGGAGGCCGAAAAGGCCTTCGGCAACCCCGATGTCTACATCGAGAAGCTCATCGTCAACCCGCATCACATCGAGTTCCAGGTCTTCGGTGACAAGTTCTGCAAGGTGGTCCACCTCGGCGAGCGCGACTGCTCCCTGCAGCGTCGCAACCAGAAGATCCTCGAGGAATGCCCCTCCCCCCTCATGACCGAGGATCTGCGCAAGCGGATGGGCGAGGCCTCCATCCGGCTCTGCGAGACCGTCGGTTACTACAATGCCGGCACCATCGAGTATCTCGTCGACGACGACCTGAACTTCTACTTCATGGAGATGAATACCCGCATCCAGGTGGAGCATCCCGTGACCGAGGAAGTTTACGGCGTGGATCTCGTGAAGCAGCAGCTCATGGTGGCGGCGGGGGAACCCCTCACCGAGCACCTGATCAACGCCAAGCCGCGCCTTCACTCCATCGAATGCCGCATCAATGCCGAGGATCCCGAGCGGAACTTCATGCCCTGCGCCGGAAAAATCGAGGCCTACTACGCCCCGGGCGGCCGCGGCATCCGCATCGATTCCCACGCCTACGCCGGATACCCGATCCCGCCGAATTACGACTCGATGATCTCCAAGCTGATCGCGACGGCCTCGACCCGCGAGGCGGCCATGAACCGCATGGCACGCGCCCTCGGCGAGTACCAGGTGGTCGGGATCAAGACCACGATTCCGCTCCACCGGGCGATCCTCCAGAACGCCGATTTCCGCAAGGGAACCTACAGTACCGGCTTCCTCGAGAAGTTCCTCAAGGACGGGGTGCCTGTCGTCAAGGAATAGGCTCTCGACGAGAGGGCATGGGAGATCAGTCTCGGGGATTTTTAGTCACATGAAAGCGCTCCCCGACTGCCGTCTCTACGGAATCCTCGACACCGGCTATGTCGCGCCAGATGGTATGGCCACGATGGCTGTATCGTTGATCCGGGGAGGCGTTGATATCCTCCAACTGCGAGCCAAGAAGGAAACCCCGGATCAAATCCTTTCCATCAGCCGTGACATCGCCCCGATCTGCCGCGAGGCCGGGATCCCCTTCATCATCAACGATCACCCCGCACTGGTCCGGGAGGCCGGCGCGGATGGAGCCCACATCGGCCAGGAGGATGGTTCCGTCGAGGAAGCCAGGATCCTGGCAGGACCGGGAGCCATCATCGGAAAGTCGACCCATTCACTGGAACAGGCAAAGGCCACGGCGGCGGAAGCCCCCGACTACATCGGTTTCGGCCCCCTCTTCGCCACCCCGACCAAGCCTGATTACGTTCCGATCGGCACAGGGGATCTTGCCGAGGTTCACCGATTGCTTGGGTTGCCCATCTTCTGCATCGGAGGCATCAAACTCTCCAATCTGGGAATGGTGATCGAGGCAGGTGCCAAGCGGGCGGTGATCGTTTCCGACCTGCTTTGCGCCCCGGACCCGAAGGTGCAGACCGCCGACTGCAAAGCCCTGCTGACCCGCTGATTGCCGTGGCAGGCAGCAACCTTCTCTCTTTCCTTCGGGAGTTGCAGCAGGAGTGCGGGGGGACGATCCCCTTTGAACGCTTCATGCAGGAGGCGCTCTACCATCCCCGCTTCGGCTACTACTCCGCGAATATCAGCGATGTCGGAACACGCGGCGACTTCTCGACCAGCGTCACCCTCGGGGATCGACTCGGCCACTCCCTGGCCGCATGGATCATTGCACGTTGCAGAGAGCTCCACTGGAAGAAGATCACCGTGATCGAGATCGGTGCTGGAAACGGCGTACTGGCCCGATCGATCCTTCGCTATCTCGGTTGGTGGAAACGCTTCCAGACCGACTACATGATCGTGGAGACCTCCCCCCGCCTCCGGGAACTCCAGCGCGAGGCGCTCGGACGGAAAGTGTCGTGGCACCCTTCGGTGAAAGAGGCCCTGGAGGCATCCTCCGGGCGCGCCCTCATCCTGAGTAACGAACTCGTCGATGCTTTTCCCTGCAGGCTCTTCCAAAAAGGCGACGGAGGGTGGGAGGAACTGGGAGTCCGGATTGGCGAAGATGGCGCACTGTCAGAAGCCTCCCTCGGCCTGATCGCCCCGGATCACTGGTTTGAAACCCTGGGAGCACTTCCGACGGGCCAACGGGTAGAGCGCTTTGATTCCTACCAGGCATGGCTTGCGGAATGGGCTCCCCTTTGGAAAGAGGGCGCCATGCTGACCGTCGACTATGGTGATCTTGCCGCGAAACTCTACGCACGCAGAACAGGGGGATCACTGCGGGCCTATTGGAAGCATCAACGCTTCACGGGAATGGAAATCTATGCCCGCTTCGGGCGCCAGGATCTGACCGCGGATGTGAACTTCAGTGATCTGATCACCTGGGGAAAGCAGCTGGCATGGAACCATCGCCCACTGATTACCCAAGGCGAGTTTCAGGAACAATGGGCCTCGAAATCGCACCAATCAGGCGACAAGAACATCCTCTCGGAGGCATCCGAAGCCTTCAAGGTGCTGGAGCAGTCCCCCTGATACCCAAGAGGGGTCGCTTTGTTCTCCTTCCAAGCGGCGCGACCCTTCATGCGCCCCCCCTTGGCCCACTACCTCTGCGCCAAAGCTCTTCTCTTTCCACCAAACGATCCCGAAAACAGAGTGCGTCGGAATCAATCGAACACAGCTTAATAGCCCGTGGACAAGGGGCTGCCTCCGGTCTGCTGCTGCTGGGAGGTGAGTTGGCTGAAGGCCAACGGCAGGGTGATCTGCGGAAGGTCCTTCAAGGTCATCGTGAAAAGCACCCCATAAAGATTGTCCCCCGATTGAGTTCCGGTGGACTGGTTGCTCTGAACCTGCAGTCCAAAGGACATGATCCAGCTCGAGAGATCGCGGTGTATCATGTAGCGCTGGTAAATGAGGGAATTGCCCTGAACAGCGGAGTTAGGACCGGGTACGTTGTAAATTCCCTGGGCGCTCAAAGACCAATGATCGTTGACTTTCCAGAACGCATTGATGGGGTACTGGTTATCATTGGATGATCCGTTGTAGTTATCGATGTACCGGGTGCCGAATCCGAACGAGAAATTCCGGGTCGGCATGACATTGAAATCGGTGTTGAGTTCGGTAAAGCCGTCCGAAGTCATGGGGATTTGGGATCCGACCTTGAGATTAAACCAACTCACGGGGATGAAAATGAACCTGTTGTTGAAATTGGAGATCGGACCGTTGAAGTAGGGATTGATCCCGTTCACATCGGCAAAAGAATCGATGTAGAACCAATCACAGGTATCCCCGTCGCGGCGGGTCTGGAGGCGATTGCGCACGCCCAAGCGCCAGATCGCCCAGGTATCGATGGCATCAATTGCGGCAAACTGGGGGAAGTTCAGCGGTTCAAGCTGCGTGGAACTGGGTTGATAACCCGAGCGTGTGGGGGCGTTGGGATTATTCGGAAGCAGTCGGTCGAACTGGAGCACCTGGTTCACGCTCGCCCCGCCTGCATACGCGTAGGAAAGGTTGCTGTAGGGTTGGAGGACATGCCTGAGACCGTCAAGTCCGAGCACCCGGGACTGAATTCCCTCGAAGGCCCGGGAGATCTTGAAGGAATTTTCCAAGCCGGCGTTGAAGATGGTGCGCGTGGTATTTCCCGTGGTGACAAGCGAGTTTCCAACCGGCACATTCGGATTTCCGTTGGTGGTGCCGTTGGCCGTGTAGGCATAGGGGAAGGGGTCGGTGTTTCCGGCGGCATCCTGGAAGGAGCCACCCTGGCTGTAAAAGGTGCCGCGGATACCGATCTTGGGGATCGTGGAAAGCCATCCCCAAAGTGTCTGCTGGGCGCTGATCTGATGGAAGGTATCGAAGCGGGTGGCGCCGTAATCAACCCCGTAGGAATCCTGGGCAAAGTTGCGGTTCAACTGACCGAGTGCCGTCGTTCCATCATAGAAGATCGGCAGCCCGAAAAGCGGCTCCTGCTTGAAATCAAAAGCCGCCTCGGGCTGACGTTCGGTGGTTTCCTGAAAGCTGTTCATCTGCCAACGGGTAACCAGCGACAGCGAATAGGCGTCATCCAGCTTCGTCAGGGTGACGTTGTTGTCGGGCTGGGGGTTGGTCAGGTTCTCCGCCGGATAAAAATCCTGCATGAAATCCCGGTCACTCAGCTTGGTGATGTCAAAGGTGGCGTAGATATCATCGGTCAGGAACATTTTTCCCTGATACCCAATCCGATAACGCCCCTGGGAGTCTTCCTCGGGCAATTCCCCGGGCCCGCCCGTCTTGAGGGTGGGGTTCATGTCGTCGACGTAATAGGAGATGAATTTCCCGTAACTGCGGTCGTTTTTTCCAAACTTCAGGGCGACGTCCAGACCGGCCGCATAGCCGATTTCGGAACGATAATCCTGCCGGAGCGTGACCAGGACGTTGTCACCGGTTCCAATGGGAAAGGTGTAAGAGGTCAGGAGGTAGGCACCCCAGTTTGAAAAGTATCCGGGAGAAACCTGCAATCCCTGACTCCGAAGGTTTCCATAGGCATAGGGAAGCCAGAAGATGGGTGTCTTTCCCACGTATAGCGTGGAATTGAGCATGACCACGCGATCCCCCGGGTAGAGGCGAATGGTCTTGGCCTTCACATGCCAGTCGGGCATCGAGGAATCGGAGGTGGTGAGTTCGGAATCATGCAAGGTGAACTCTTTGGTTCCGAAGCCCTTGGCAGAGAGGGAGCTGAATTTGAGGGGATAGTGTCCCCCGTCGAACTCAAGCGCCCTCATCTGCTTGGTCTCGAGGTTGTAGAACGCACGCTGGCCGTTGAAGAGATTCTCACCGCTGTAGATGCGCACGTTGCCCACCAGCAGGATGTCTCGTGTGTCGGGATTGTACTCCGCGTGATCGGTGTAGATGGAGGTTCCCGCGTAGTGGATCTGGACATTGTTGTCCGCCACGGCCATGCCGTTCTCAAAGCGGGTGTCGCCGTCAGCGGTAATCTCCACCGGCTTGTCCCCGAAATTGCCGAACTGGGCACGCAAAGGCGCTGCCAGCGGAAGCAGGAGGGACAGGAGAAGGAGAAAACGACGCATGACGGACGGGCATTCAGGCTAGGGTGAGCCCCCCCCCTTTCAAAGGAGAAAAAAGGAGAAAATCGACGTCACCCAGGGCCTCCAAAACCTTCCCGGAAGCCCTACTTACCGAGATGGCGGATATCCTCGGCACGCACCGCAAAGACGACATCCTCGGCGATGTTGCAGGAATGATCCCCGATCCGTTCCAGGCATCGGCTGACAAAAATCAGGTTCAGGTAGGCCGGAAGATTGACGGAATCATCCTGCATCCTGTTGACCAGCACATCGGTGACTTCCCTGTTAAGACGGTCAAGCTCCTTGTCCCTGGCCTTGAGTTCGACGGCCAACTGGGCGTTGCGACCGGCAAAGGCTTTCAGGGCGTCGTCGAACATCCCCATGGCAAGTGCGGCAGCCTCGTCAAGCCTGTGGATTTCGGGGAGTTCGGGGGCTTCATTGATCTTGCGGGCGCGTCGTGCAATGTTCACCGCCTGATCGGCGACGCGCTCGATATTGGCCCCGATCTTGATGGAGGAGATCACCTCGCGCAGATCGGAGGCCACCGGCTGGAAACGGCTCATCACGTCGAACCCCTCGCGGTCGATCCTCATCTCCAGCATGTCGATCTCCTCGTCCTCGACGATGCAGTCGTTGCACCAGTCATCGTCGCGCTCAAAGAGTCCCCTGAGGGCGTTCTTGAGGTTCCTCTGCGTCAGGCTCGACATGGTGAGGACGCTGCTACGAAGATGATCCAGTGCCGTCGTGAAGTTGCTGAGCGTGTGGGGACGCGAGGGTTCGGTATGCATGGTGTGGTTGGTCGTGTGATCAGCCGAAGCGGCCGGTGATGTAATCCTCGGTCTGCTGCTTGGAGGGATTGGTGAAGATTTTCTGGGTGTCGTCAAACTCCACCAGGTTGCCGAGGTAGAAGAAGGCGGTGAGCTCCGAGACGCGGCTCGCCTGGTGCATGTTGTGGGTCACGATGATGATCGTGAAGTCCTTTTTGAGCTCCGTGATGAGTTCCTCGACCTTGGCGGTGGCGATGGGGTCGAGCGCGGAGCAGGGCTCGTCCATCAGCAGGATCTCGGGTCGGCTTGCCACCGCCCGGGCGATGCAGAGCCGCTGCATCTGGCCGCCGGAGAGACGGAGGGCGCTCTCGTCCAGTCGATCCTTGACCTCATCCCATAGGGCCGCGGAGCGGAGGGAACGCTCCACAGTCTCGTCGAGCACCGTACGGTTTTTCTGCCCGGCGATGCGGAGGGGATAAACGATGTTCTCGTAGATCGACATCGGAAAGGGATTCGATTTCTGGAAGACCATGCCGATTCGGCGTCGCAGGGCGATGATCTCCACCGAGGGACCGTAGATGCTGGTCCCGTGGATGGAGATGTCCCCCTCGTGGCGGATCCCGGGAATGAGTTCGTTCATCCGGTTGAAGTTCCGCAAAAGCGTTGATTTGCCGCATCCCGAGGGGCCGATAAAGGCGGTCACCTTGCGGGAGGGAATCGTCAGGTTGATGTCCTGCAGCACCTGTTTCTTCCCATAGAAGAACCCGAAGTCCTTGACCTCGATGAAATTCGCCTCGCCGGGCACGAAATCATCGGTGAGTGAGGGCAGAGGCTCCGGCTCCGGAGATGCTGGGTTTTCTTCCTGGGTCATGGCGGGTAATGGGTCTTGCCGTTCAATGCCTTACTCAGCGGTGCTTGGGTGTAAAAAAGAGTTGGGCGAGGATGTTCGTCACGGTCACCAGGATCACAAGGACCAGCGAGGCCGACCATGCCATTTTCACCTGATAATCGAAGGGCAGGGCCGAGAAGTTGTAGATCAGCACGGAAAGGGAAGCTGTCGGCTCCATCACCGAGTGGATCCAGTTCGCGCTGAAAAGGGCGGTGAAAAGAACCGGGGCCGTTTCCCCGGCGGCTCGTGCCACGGCAAGCATCACCCCCGTCATGATGGCGGGAAGGGCATCGGGCAAAACGATCCGGAAAATGGTCTGGAAGGGAGTGGCGCCGAGTCCGAAGGAGGCCTCGCGGTAGGCATTGGGAACGCCCAGCAGCGCCTGCTCTGCCGTCAGCAGGATTGTCGGCAGGATCAGGATGGAAAGCGCCACCCCGCCAGCCAAGGCGGAAAAACCACCCGTCGTCATCACGACGGCCGCAAAGGCGAAGACGCCGCAGATGATCGACGGGATTCCCGTGAGGAGTTTTGCGACGAAACGGACAGCCGCCGAAAGAAGGGACGCCGGTGCATACTCGTTGATGTAAATGGCGGCGAGGATGCCGAGAGGTATGGCGAGGATCAGAGCGATCCCCACCATGAGAACCGTACCGATGATGGCATTGGCAAAACCTCCCTCCTCAAGTCCGGGAGGCGGCGGAAGTTGAGTGAAGAGAGCGGGACCGAAAAGGGGGAGTCCGTTCCTGATCACCAGAATGACGATCGAAAGAAGCGGCACCAGAGCGAGGACTGAAAGGGCGATGCAAAGGGCGGTAAGCATGCGGTTGCGGTAAAGCCTCAACCGAGAGGTCCTGGCACCGTCCCGTGTGAAGAAATTGGGGGATGCTCCCTGGATATTCATCGGGTGACGGTGCTACTTGAGTCCGATAACGGAACGCTGGGTACGGCGGAGCACGGCCTCTCCGATGATATTCACGCCGAGTGTCATGATCACAAGGACCAAGGCGGCGTACATCAGGGAACTCACCTGGATTCCCTCAGCCTCGGCAAATTGGTTCGCTAGCAGGGCGGAGAGGGTGTTGGAGGGGGAGAGCAGTGACCAGGAAAGACGCTGGCCGTTTCCGATCAGCATGGCCACCGCCATGGTTTCACCCATGGCACGCCCCAACCCCAGGATGGTGGAGGCCACGATGCCGGGAGCGGCTGTCGGCAGGATGACGCAGAGGATGGTTTCCCATCTGGTGGCGCCTAGTGCATAGGAAGCCTCGCGGAGCGTCGGGGGGACGGCTATCAGGGCATTGCGTGAAATCGCAGTGATGGTGGGAAGCACCATGAGGGCGAGGACGAGGCTGGCCGCAAGAAGACTGTTGCCGTAGGCGGGTCCGGCAAAGATAGGAAGAAAACCGAGCTTTGCCGCAAGCACTCCACCGTATTGCTGCACCATCGGCACCACCATGAAGATCCCCCAGAGGCCGTACACAACGCTTGGAATGGAGGCAAGCAGCTCGACAATGAAGCGGATTGACTGGCGCATTGGCTTCGGAAGAAAATCTTCGCTGAGAAAAATCGCGATCGCCAAACCCAAGGGAAGCGCAAGGAGCAGCGCCAGCAGACTGCTGCCCGCCGTGCCGATCAGCGCGGGCAGCACCCCGAAAAGATCGCGGTTCGGATCCCACTGGAGTCCGGTCAGGAATCCAAGGCCGAATTTGGAAATGGCCGGCCAGGCCTTGTGAAAAACCTCACCTAGGATAAGGGCCAGCAGGGCAACCGTCATCACCGAGGCCAGCCAGCAGGACACCCGGAACAAATCAGGGCGGGGGCGGTACTCCCGGGTTAGCGGAGCCTTGGGTCCAGTCATGATGAATTTCACTGTCACAGACAAACCCCGGTCACTTGACGGTTGCCAGTGCGGCCTGGGCCTTGGTCACAACCCCTGCGGGGAGGTTGACATAGCCGAGCTGGGAAGCAATTGCCTGTCCCTTCGACAATCCATAGTTAACGAAGGCCTTGATCGCTGCAGCCTTTGCGGGATCATTGTAGGATTTCCGCACAAGCATCCACGTAAAGGTCACGATCGGGTAGTCGTCTGCACCCTTGGGATCAGGAACAAAGGCGCGCAAGTCTCCGGGAAACTCCACCGAGGCGAGGGTTGCTGAGGCGCTCTCGACGGAGGGGGCGATGTAGTTACCGGCCCTGTTCTGCAGGGTGGCCATCCCCAGTTTGTTGTTGGCTGCGTATCCGTATTCCACATACCCGATCGAGCCGGGAGTCTTCTTGATGAGGGCTGTCACGCCATGGTTGCCCGGCGCACGCACTCCCACTGGCCAAGTGACCGTCTTACCGGTGCCAACAGCCTCCTTGAACCCGGGGCTTATTTCGGCGCAATGGGCGGTGAAGACAGCCGTGGTTCCGCTGCCATCAGCTCTAGTAACAACCGTGATCGGCATGTTGGGTAGGTTCACCCCCTGGTTCGCCTTGGCGATGACGGAATCATTCCACACCTTGATATCCCCCAGCAGAATGCCGATGTATGCCGCGCGGGTCAGCTTCAACCCATTTTGGACGCCGGGAATGTTATAGGCCAGCACGATCGATCCGGCCGTGGCAGGTAACATCAGGACATTGCCGCCGACCTTTGCTATCTCCTCGTCGGTCATGGCCACGTCACTGGCTCCGAAATCGGTAAGCTGATTGGTGCTGAACTGGGCGACTCCGGCACCACTGCCCACACCCTGATAATCGACCGTCACATTGGGGTCGACCTTCTTGAAATCATAAATCCACCTCTGGTACAATGGGGCGGGAAAAGTGGCTCCGGTGCCCTTGATGGCCGTGGTGGCACCGAGGTCGAGCGAGGCAATGAGACCGATTGCAAAGGCGAAAAAAGGACGTTTCATTGCGTTTACCGAGTCTTTGATTCTGAGGGGTTTGTAGGCAGTCATCAACCAAGATCATTTCCTCAAAAAAAGAGTGCCGGTTGGCGAATCCCATTCCGTGACAATCCCGCCACAATCCTCCCAGAGGGCCAGTTTGCCACTATCGTCGTGAGACCCATTCCGGGCATCGGTATTTCCTTTCCGCCAAGAGGTTAGATTCCTCGATCAACCCCTTTTCAAGAGAACGCTCAAGAACCGATCTGCTCAGGGAAGCGGCCATCGCCAGAAAGTCTACGGGGGTGGATCCCTGCCCTTGCAGGCTTCCTTGATAGAGAAGAGCCCCGGCACTTCGGCGCTGCGCACCGCCAAGAATCTTTTGACCGGACATCAGCAGGTCGTCACCGGCGGGTGCCTTGAAGCATTGCGGTCCGGTCACGATGTCCCCCTCGCCCGCCAACCGCACCTCTGAGGCAAGCGAGAGGGAAAGCCATCCTGCCAACCGGCGATGGAGTTCCCGGTAAAAGGCCGAGGGTGCCATGGATGAGGCGGGCTCACCCCTCGGGATCATGAGCGAAAACGTGATATCCTCTCCATGCTCGACCATGCCCCCGCCGGACCACCTCCTGACCAGAGGGACTCCGGGATATGCCTCTCGGACCGCCTCGAGTGACTGGAAATAGCCGAAGGTCACGCAGGAAGCCGACCAGCGGTAGATCCGCAGCGTCGGCCGCCCGACCGAGCGGAGCAACACCTCGTCGAGGGCCATCTGCATCGGCCCGTCAAAGGACTCCTCCGGGAGTATCAGGTCCAGCTCGTCGAACATTCCTCCATGCTGCCCCCCGCCGCAAAAACGCTCCATACCTTTTTCTTCCCGCATCCTCGGGCCCTGCTCTACGATGATCCTTATGGCAAAGTCAGAGATCGGAAAGAACAGCCCGGGCAAGGGCCTTGGAAAAAGCCTTGGCAAAGGATTGGGCAAGGGACTCGGGGCCCTGATCAACACCCGCGTGGCCGCTCCCGTCCCCTCCGAGGAGCACGGGGAGCGCATCCAACAGATCCGCATCGACCAGATCGTCGCCAGCCCCCTCCAACCCCGCACCGAATTCCGCGACGACCAACTCAAGGACCTCGTCGAGTCGATCCGCGAGCGCGGCATCATCCAGCCCCTCATCGTCAGGCTGGCGGGGGGTAAATACGAACTCATTGCGGGAGAGCGTCGCATGCGAGCCTCCCTCGAGGTCGGGCTTGTCGAGGCACCCGTCATCGTCCGCAAGGCCAGCGATCAGGAGGTGCTCGAGCTAGCCCTCATCGAGAATCTCCAGCGCGAGGGACTCAACCCGATCGAAGAGGCCGCGGCCTACGGCCGCCTCTCCAAGGAATTCCGACTCACCCAGGAAGAGATCGCCAAACGCGTCGGCAAAAGCCGTCCCGATGTGGCCAACGCCATGCGCCTCCTGGAGCTTGATCCCGAAGTCCAGGTCCACCTCACCCAGGGACGCCTGACCAAGGGCCACGCCAAGGTCCTCCTCGGCATCAAGAACCCCGAGGAGCAGCGCCTCCTCGCCGAAAAGCTGATCCGCAGCAATGCTTCCGTGCGCGACGCCGAGCAACTCGTCGCAGCCCACCTTGCCGGCAAGGGCGGCGACAAGAAGCGCAGGGGCGGAGGGAGAGTCATCAAGGAACTCCCCGCTCACATCAAGCACATCGAGAACAAGCTCCAGCATCGCTTCTCGACCCGCGTCGCCATCAGCCACGCCGACAAGAAGGGACACATCTCCATCGAGTACTACGGCTCGGACGACCTGCACCGCCTCCTCGGCGAGTTCGGCGTCTCCGGCGACTAGTCGACCCGACGGCATCCCAATGAGCCTCCTCTCCCCGCTGGTCCGTCTCATCGACTCGGATTACTTCCCGCTCGGCGTCGAGCAGACACGGGCCCTGCCGGAGAAAATGGAGTGGGGCAAGGTCCTCCCGTTCGCAATCCTTCACCTCGGCTGCCTCGGAGTGATCTGGGTCGGATGGAGCCCGGCGGCGGTGCTCGCCTGCATCCTCCTCTACGTGGTGAGGATGTTCTTCATTACCGGAATCTATCACCGCTACTTCTGCCACAAGGCGTACAAGGCCTCCCGCCCCGTCCAGTTCCTTTTCGCGTTCCTCGGACTCCTCTGCGTGCAGCGGGGTGCCCTCTGGTGGGCCTCTACCCACCGGCACCACCACGCCCACTCCGACGAGGAGATCGACGTCCACTCGCCGAGACAGAAAGGTTTCCTTTGGGCCCACATCGGCTGGATGACCAGCAGCAGGAACTTCCCAACCGACTACCGGCTTATCCCCGATCTGGCAAAGTTCCCCGAGCTCGTCTTCCTCAACCGCTTTGACCTGATCGGACCCCTGCTCATGGCGCTGCTCACCTACGGCCTCGGCTCCTTTCTCTCCGCACGCTACCCGGAGCTCCACACCTCCGGCCCCCAGATGCTCGTCTGGGGAGGTTTCATCAGCACGGTCCTGCTCTTCCACGGCACCTGCTGCATCAATTCCATGGCCCATGTCTGGGGCAAACCGCGCTACGACACCGGCGACGACAGCCGCAACAGCTTCCTTCTCGCCATCATCACCCTCGGCGAGGGCTGGCACAACAACCACCACCGCTACCAGTCGGCGGCCCGGCAGGGCTTCTACTGGTGGGAGATCGACCCGACCTACTACACGCTGCTCCTCCTTGCGCTGCTCGGGATCATCAGCGAACTGAGACGCGTTCCCGAGGGGGCCTACCGTCACGAAAATCATCTCCCGCATGCAGGCTGAATCTCACGGCGCAGGCCGCCCAAAAATTGCCGTCATCGGCACGGGCATCGCCGGACTCTCCTGTGCCTGGAAGCTCCGCCATGACTGTGACCTGACGCTCTTCGAGGCGGAGAAGCGTCCCGGCGGACACACCAACACGGTGACCATCGACGAAGAGGGGCGCAGCCTGCCAATCGACACCGGCTTCATCGTTTTTAACAAGGTCACCTACCCCAACCTCTGCGCCCTCTTCGGGGAACTGGGGGTGGCGGCCAAGCCGAGCGAGATGTCACTGAGCGTCCAGCATCTGCCGCGCGGACTCGAGTACAACGGCATGGGCCTCAACAAGCTCTTTGCCCAGCGCCGAAACATCGCAAGCCCACGCTTCCTGATGCTCATCGCGGAGATCATGCGTTTCTTCCGCGTCGGGCGCGCATGGCTCGTGAACGAGGCCAGCGGATCCCTGGGTGATAGCGCGGAGGACGAGGGAGAAGATCTGGCCACCTTCTGCAAGCGCCATCGCTTCAGCACCGACTTCATCGATCTCTATCTTGTGCCGATGAGCTCCGCCGTCTGGTCGACGGAACCGGGACGCATCCTCGACTTTCCGGCAGCCACGTTGCTCCACTTCTTCCATAACCACGGCTTCCTGGGAATCACCACCCACCACCCATGGTTCACCGTGGAGGGAGGCTCCCGATCCTACCTAGAGAAGATGCTCCCGATCCTCGGGGCACCCCGTCTGGGGGATCCCGTCGTCTCCGTGAAGCAGGATGGGACCGGCGCCACCGTCACCACCTCCTCAGGAGTCACGGAGCGCTTCGATGCCGTCGTGCTCGCCTCCCACGCCGACCAGAGCCTCTCGATGCTGGCGGAGCCAACGGAGGAACAACAGCGACTGCTCTCCCCCTTCCGCTACCAGCGCAACGAGACTCTCCTGCACACCGACTCCTCGGTGATGCCTCAACGCCGCCTCGCCTGGGCCTCCTGGAACTTCCGCGTCGATGCCCCACGGGGAGAACATACGCGGGCAACCACCCATTACTGGATGAATGCCCTGCAGGGCGTCTCGGAGAGAAAAGACTACTTCGTCTCCCTCAACAGCACCGACCTCATCGATCCCAAGAGCGTCCTCTACTCCACGACATACGAGCATCCCGTCTTCACCCTCGAAGCCATCCGGGCCCAGCGGGAGTTGCCGCATCTTAATCACGGGGGAAGGCTCTTTTTTTGCGGCAGCTATTTTCGTTACGGCTTCCACGAGGATGCGTGCATGTCGGGCTTCGACGCAGCCAAGGCTGTTGCCGATATGCTCGCGCAGAGGCGCTGAGACGCGGAGAATATTTATCAGGGAAGATAGTCTTTTTCTAAATTGAGCACCACTGCCTACCTACGCGTTTTCACCATTTCGTCTCACTAACAGCCTACAGCCTAAACCGCTAACAGCCTGTCCCTCCCCCAATGAACTCCTGCCTCTACGAGTGCTCCGTCTTTCACAGACGTCTGGCCCCGAAGCGGCACGAACTCCTCTACCGCGTCTTTTATTTCCTAATCGATCTCGACGAGTTGGAGATGCTCGACCGATCGCTACGACTCTTCAAGGTCAACAGGGCCGGCTTCTACAGCTTCCGCGAAAGCGACCACATCACCCATCGATCGGCCTCGCTCAGGGAGAATATCCTCCGCTTTCTTGGTGATCATGGGATCACCGAGCCGGTGGGGCGGATCCGTCTCCTCACCTTTCCGCGTATCCTGGGGTATGTTTTCAACCCCATCTCGATCTACTTCTGCGATCACCCCGACGGCACTCCCCTCGCCTCCGTGGCCGAGGTTGGCAACACCTTCGGGGAGTGGAAACCATACCTCGTGAAACGTTCCGAAGACGGAAGCTTCCACGCGCGCGTCGTGAAGCACTTCTATGTCTCGCCGTTCTCCGATCTCGATCTCGAGTTCGACTTCCGCTTTCACACTCCCGGGGAACATCTCCGGGTCTTCATCGATGATTACCGCGGAAAGGAACGCGAACTCATCAGCACCCTGACCGGCAACCGGATTCCCCTGACAGACGGGAACCTCCTCCGCTTCTCGCTGAAGTATCCCCTGATGACACTCAAGGTCATCTTCGGCATTCACTGGCACGCCCTTCGGCTCTGGTTGAAGGGACTCCATGCCCGAAGGAAAGAGGCGGATCCCGACCTTCAACGGGGAGTTCACCGACCCCACAAATCACTCGCCAACCATCCCGAATCCTGCGCCCACTCTGATCAACGCAACCGACTTTCATGAGCAATCCAGAAACAGATCCCCACGCCGAGGTTCTCAAGAGCATCGCGGCAACCCTGAAAGGCATCCAGACCTCGCTGGAGCACCTCACCGGAGCGGTCGAGGGGGTGGCCGAGTCCATTGAAAAAGCCCACGAACCCGAGGGCGATCTCGGAGTCCATCTTGTCGGAGCCCTCAAGGACCTGACCTCGGCACTTCACAAACGCGCCCAGCAGGAGCGCAGCCACCAACCCCAGCAAGGGCAGCGCCACCAGCACCAACAGAATCCACGCCGCGAGGAGCACAGGGATCATGGCAACAGACAGCGCGAACAGCAGCGCCCCAGAGAAGATCAGCAGGAAGAGGGCGATGTATCCTCGCACCCCGAGGAGGAGATCGGATCAAAACAGGACCAGAATACCGGATGAACTGAACAGTCTCAGGAGACTCAACCTTCCACCGAGGGAAAGAAACGCCGACCGAACAGCCGCCGCAGGCGGGGTGAGGGAAAAAGCCCCAAGGCTCAAAGCTAGTCCACGCGACACTTGGTGAAGCGGTAAACGATTTCACGCAAAGG